>RCND010000167.1_pt1 | contig 36279 bp, 37 predicted proteins | sample 2041351 | NCBI WGS metagenome assembly RCND01 (sample SAMN09708230, study PRJNA481090) | Marine sediment metagenome, whole genome shotgun sequencing project. | biome: marine sediment; feature: ocean; material: sediment; isolation source: Sewage treatment plant 12B marine sediment (STP12B) ... | reverse complement strand
GTTATTGCAATGCTTAGTTTTATGATTTTTATACTTTCTTTTGTGTATAAAGCAGTTGCCGTAGATGAATACCAGCATGAATTGGTGTCAGAGGATTATTATAAGGATGAGTTACATTATCAAGAAGAAATAGACAAATTAAATAATGCTCAGACCTTGTCGCAAGACGTTATACTTACTAATTCAAAAAAAGGTGTTATCATTAAGTTCCCAGAGGATATTGAGCAAGCATCAATTGTAGGTTCTATTTATTTCCAAAGATTGTCTAATGAGAAACTTGATTTTACAGAACAGATCAAACTCAATGATTATCATCAATTGATCCCTGTTGAAAAACTGGTTTCCGGAAAATGGAATGTTAAAATAGATTGGGAAACCGGAAAAGAAAAATACCTTTTTAAAGAATCCTTGTTTTATTAATTGTTAAAGTTATTTTATATACAGCTCTTATATTAGGTTTGTTAGGCAGCTTTCACTGTATTGGTATGTGTGGGCCCATTGCCTTTGTATTGCCGGTAAACAAAAACAGCAAACTGCAATCAGTTATTGGAACAGCCTTGTACCATCTCGGTAGGATATTGGCTTACAGCATTATAGGCTTGTTATTCGGCCTTGTTGGAAGAGGGCTTTACCTTGCTGGTTTTCAGCAACGCTTATCGATACTTATCGGAGTTATCATGATCTTGATCGTACTGACACCTACAAAATTTTTAAACAAATTCCATTTGACCAGGCCTTTGTATCAGATCATTGGTAAAGTGAAATCAAAATTAGGACTATACCTTAAAAAAAGTTCATTGAAGGCACTTTTCTTGATTGGTTTTTTTAATGGCTTCCTTCCTTGCGGATTGGTTTATATGGCGCTTCTTGGAGCCATATCAACTGGTAAATTAATTGATGGCGCAACTTATATGGCTGTCTTCGGACTTGGTACTATTCCTTTGATGACCGGGGCCATTTATTTAGGTAATTTTCTAAAAGTTTCTGTGAGGAATAAAATTCAAAAAGCAATTCCTATATTTGTCATTATCATTGGTCTCTTATTTATTTTAAGAGGGCTCGGCTTGGGTATTCCATATGTTTCTCCAGCCGATACTAAATTATTAATTTCCAATGATCCGAATACATGCATAACAGAATAATCTATGAGCGAAAATCCTGACAAAAGTATTACAGCAGCCGAATTCAATACCATAACATCTCATGATGATCTCTTAAAGATTGTAAAAGATAAAAATATTGATATAAGCGGTGTTTTATCCAAAGTACATTATGAAAAAGAAAAGGAAAAACTACAAGTAGAACTTGTAAAGTTACAACAGTGGGTAAAAAAGAACAATAAGCGTGTCGCCATTATTTTTGAAGGAAGAGATGCTGCTGGTAAAGGTGGTAATATAAGGAGGTTTACAGAGCATTTAAACCCGAGATCTATGCGATTGGTTGCCCTTAACAAACCTACTAATGTAGAAAGAGGACAATGGTATTTTACCAGGTATATCCAACATTTGCCCAATCCTGGAGAACTTGTGTTTTTTGACAGGTCATGGTACAATCGGGCCGTAGTTGAACCTGTCATGGGATTTTGTTCTCAACATCAATACGATCAATTTATGGTCCAATTACCAGAATTTGAACATATGCTCTATGAAGATGGTGTGACGATTATTAAATTTTGGTTATCTATTACCAAAGAGGAACAACTCAAGCGCTTTAACTCAAGAGAAGACAATCCCTTAAAGAGATGGAAATTCAGCCCGGTTGATAGAAAAGGTCAGGAATATTGGGATGATTATACAAAATACAAAGAACAGATGTTCAGTAAAACACATACGGCATTTAGCCCTTGGATTATTGCTAAAACAAATGTTAAGGAAACTGCACGACTTGAATGTATGCGTTATGTATTATCGCTGTTCGAATATGACAACAAAGATGACAGCAATGTATCTTTATTACCAGATCCAAACGTGATCATGCGATATTTCCGTTCTTTACATAAATACGATTAAAATACTATGCAACTACTTTCCGAAAAAGAGCTTAAAAAACTAAATTCCAAAAAGGGATTAATCTCAATATTCTTGAACGAAACCATCAATTTACCTAAAACCATAAGGTATATTGATTACGAGAAACAGTTAAAGGTTTTACAAACTGAATTGATCAGACAACAGGCATGTATCATGGATAAAAATATGCGTGTCATCGTTATTTTCGAGGGAAGAGATGCAGCTGGTAAAGGCGGCGCGATCCGTAGGATTACTGAAAGGATCAATCCGCGTCAATATCGCATTGTGGCTTTGCCTAGGCCTACCGAAGTAGAACAAACACAATGGTATTTTCAACGGTATATCCAACAATTTCCAAAAGCAGGAGAAATCGTTTTTTTTGATAGAAGCTGGTATAATAGAGCTGTTGTAGAACCTGTTAACGGTTTTTGCACGAATGAAGAATACATGCTCTTTATGAAACAAGTGAATGATTTTGAAAGGATGATTTCCGAATCTGGTATCCTACTAGTAAAAATCTATATGTCCATTTCCAAAAAAGAACAAGCCAAACGTTTTGAAGATATTCGCAGCAACCCATTAAAGCAATGGAAAATAAGCAAGGTAGATGAAAGGGCCCAGGAACTTTGGGATTCCTATACTCTTTATAAGAGTAAAATGTTTGAAAACACCAAAAATGGGGGTATTCCATTTAAAGTGATAAAGGCCAACCGAAAAACAGATGCTCGAGTCGAAGTCGTCGAACATATGCTGGAAAGTATTCCTTACGATAAAAACAGAGAAATTTAGTTCTTTGTCTTAGCTTTCCTAAACATAAAATAGAAACCAACCAAAATCAATGGTATACTCAATAGCTGACCCGTATTGAGATCCCAATCTCCACGCTGATCAACCTGAGCTTCTTTAAAAAACTCAACGATCAGCCTTACGGACCATAGACAAACCATGAAAAGACCAAAAAGATAACCAAGTTTTTCTCTTTTATCCGTTTTCCAATATACATACCATAAAACAATAAAAGTGATTAGATAACCAAATGCCTCATACAACTGCGTAGGATGACGAGGAAAATCTTCTCCAAGTTGCTTAAAAACAAAACCATAATCAGTGTTGGTCGCTTTGCCAATGATCTCTGAATTCATCAGATTACCAAGCCTTACAAAAATCGCTCCACTGGCCACAGGAACAACAATCCGATCCAGAATCCATAACATGGGCTTTTGAATCACTTTTTTAGAATAAAAATACATGGCAATGATGATCCCAATAGCAGCCCCATGACTTGCTAAACCTTGATAACCGGTAAATTGAAAAGGATTGAATTTAACTGGCAAAAGAACTTCAAGAGGATTAGAAAAAAGAAATGCTGTGTCGTAAAATAAAAAGTGTCCGATTCTTGCACCCAGCAAGGTGGCGATCACTGTATATATAAACAGTGAATCCAGTTTTTCCACACTTACTCCTTCCCTTTTGAAGATCTTTTTCATGATCTGAAGCCCAAGTACGAAGGCTATGACAAACATAAGACTGTAATACCTCACGGCGAATGATCCAATTTTAACGAGCTCTATGCTCGGGTCCCAATCAATACTTAAAAACAACATTGAATTTTATTTTAGGTGTAAATATAATTTAAAGCAGTTAATTACCACTCCCTTCATTAAGGTTATTATTTGCTTCTTTTTCAGGAACCGGATCATATCCACTTCCCCCCCATGGATGGCATTTTGAGATCCTTTTTACAGCCAGCCATCCCCCTTTGAATAAGCCATGAATCTTTAAAGCTTCAACAGAATAGTGAGAACAAGTAGGTGAATACCGACAGCTTGCAGGTGTATACGGAGATATGGCAATCTGATAGAACCGAATCAGCATTAGAAAGGGAAATATCAAGATCCTTTTAATCATAAACACGCTGTCTTTAGTTAAGGGAGTATGCAGTGCCTTCCTTACCATCTTTTAGTTGAATCCCAAGAACCATTAATTCATCCCTGATCTTGTCAGACAAGGCCCAATCTCTGTCTTCTCTGGCTGTTTTTCTCATCTCGATCAATAATTGAACCAAACCGTCAATCCTGTCAGAATTATCATCATTCTTATGGGCATTTTCCAAGCCCAGAATATCAAATACAAAAGTGTTTACGGTACTTGTTAACAGGTCCAGATCAGACTGTGTCAAAGATTCTTTACCATCATTGATCAAATTAAACCATTTAACGGCCTCAAACAGATGAGCTATTAAAATTGGTGTGTTAAAATCATCATTCATGGCATCATAACACTTTTGTTTCCAAGAAGGCACATCCAAGGTTGAGGCTTTAGACGGCTGAAGTTTTAGAGATAAGTCCATGGCCTCCATAAGCCTGGAATATCCTTTTTCAGCTGCCAAAATAGCATCATCAGAGAAATCAAGTATACTTCTGTAATGTGCCTGCATCATAAAAAATCTGGCAACACTCGGAGCATAGGCCTTTGATATATTATCATTTTCACCACTAAAGATCTCTTCCGGAAGGATATTATTTCCAGTAGATTTTGCCATTTTCCTTCCATTCATGGTCAACATATTACCATGCAACCAATATTTCACCGGATTCACATGATTGCAAGCTTGTGCCTGGGCAATCTCACATTCGTGATGAGGAAACTTAAGGTCCATTCCTCCTCCGTGAATATCAAATTTTTCACCCAAATATTTGGTACTCATTACAGTACATTCAAGATGCCAGCCCGGAAAACCGATTCCCCATGGTGAATTCCATCTCTGGATATGTTCGGGTTCTGCCTTTTTCCATAAGGCAAAATCCTGAGGATTCTTCTTGTCTGACTGCCCGTCAAGTATTCTTGTATTTTCAATGGCATCCTCAATTTTTCTTTTAGATAAGATCCCGTAATACTCCTTTTCATTATACTTGAGTACATCAAAATATACCGATCCATTTACCTCATAGGCCAATCCGTTTTCAAGTATGGTTTCTATGGCTTCTATTTGTTCCACTATGTGACCGGTTGCTGTTGGTTCAATACTAGGTGGTAGAAAATTGAATTTCTGTAATATCTGATGAAAATCTGTCGTGTATTTTTGAACAATTTCCATTGGCTCCAATTGTTCAAGTCGTGCCTTTGTTGAGATTTTGTCTTCTTCAGAATCATCCGTAAGATGACCGGCATCAGTAATATTTCGCACATAACGTACCTTATATCCCAAATGCAGGAAATAGCGATAGATCATATCAAATGACATAAAGGTTCTTACATTTCCAAGATGCACATTGCTATATACTGTTGGACCACAAACATACATCCCAACATATCCATCCTTTACAGGTTCAAACAGCTCTTTTTTATTCGTAAGTGAATTATATAGAAACAAATTCTGCATCATTTGAGATCTTATGATTATTGTTAAATTTCAGGTCTCCAAATATAAGAACTATTACGACAATGTGAGACAAAAAAAACATCCGGATAATTAAACCGGATGTTTCAAATTTAGTTTCAATAGCCCTTAATTTATAGTAGTGATCTTACAATAATCAACGTCCATTTCTAATTTTGCATTTCTTGGCACCTTGATGCGGAGAGTTTTCTTGATCTTTACTTTTTGTCTGTCTCTCATAATTCTTTGGACCTCATATTTTCTATTCTTAGCACCTTTCGCAATCATCTTTGATCTTTCTTCATGAACATGTCTTTGGGCTTCTCTCTGGGCTTCTCTTACCTCAACCTGTGCTTCCCTTGCATGTATTCGTGCCTCCTCCATAGCCTCTCTTTGAATCTCCTTTAATTCCCTTTGCATTTCTTTCTGTTCTCTTGCCATTTCGGTTTGATTCTCCTTTAATTCTGCCTTCATTTTTTTCATCTCTTCCTTGTGCTCCTCCTGCCATTCCTTAAGATATTCACTGTTCTTTTCAAATTCTTCATAATCAAAGGCGAGAGAATCTCCATGAATTTGAAAGTTCTGACTCATATCGAAATCAATGTCCGGAAAATTTTCAAATTCAGGCAACACAAAGTGCATCGAATCAAGTATATCAACTACCATGGAACCAACATCTGGCAGATCAATAATAACATTCCCCTGGTATTTATCATTATTGATAAAGAAATATTCATTACCGTAATTGCTTGAACTTGATCTGATCTTTATACTTTCAGCGTTGGCCTGGGCGCTTATATCCCAATTTTCGAATATGGCTTTGGCTTCCTCTTCCGGCAGTCCCTGAATACTCATGATCCCTTCAACTTCTACCTTATTCTTGTTCCATTCTACTATTTCTATTTCCGCATAAGACGCTTCTATAGAGATTTTTGTATTGCTTCCAACCTTGAATTCCTGTAGGGGTTTACTAAATTCCTGAGCAAAAGAACTCAATGATAACGAGAGACTTAAGATGACTAATTTAAAGTGTGTGCTTTTCATTTCCTTTAGATTTTAATTTTTTTAATTCGTTTTTTAACTCGATCATCAATTGTAGTCTCATTTGTAAATTGTCAATTAAATTATTGATGAGTTCTTCATCAATTTTATTGATCTGTAATTGTTCACTTTGAAGTTTATATTCGTTTGTAAGGCTGTTCATCCTCCGAAAATATTCCTGAAGAACGAGTTTATTTCCATCGGTTACCTCCAGGTTTGCCAATTCAAGATTAATCGCAGTGAGGTAATAATTCTCAATCTTCTTTAATTCAGGAGAGAACTCTTCTAATGATACTTTTGCACTTGGCGCCTTGATTTGTTCTTTTGGATTGTCCTGATTAAAAGTAAAGAATAACCCCATTGCAAAGAGCATTACCACAGATGCTGCGATCATTAAATATTGTAAAGGACTGCCTTTAGAATGGTGCAATTCTTTTTGAAGCTTCTTTTCGAAAACAGAACGATGATCATTTGATAATTCTCTCAACATCTTTTCTTCTTTTAATTTTTCTTTTATATCAACTTTCATAATTTTCATGAATTAATAGTTCTTTCAATTTGCTTTTCCCTCTTGACAGTTGTGATCTTGATGCTACTTCGGAAATTTCCAAAATCTGCGCTACTTCCTGGTGATCATAGCCCTCTAAAAGATATAATTTGACCACATTTTTACATTTTAGAGGCAGCGCTTCTATGCAGCTATATATGACTGACATACTTATTTCAGTATCTACCTCCAAGGGATCATCATTAGGAAGGTAAGCCACATCTTCATTTAATTCAACTGTGTCTAATTTCTTCTTCTTCAACCAATCTAAACTTTGATTGATCACGATCCTTTTCAACCAAGAACCAAAACTGGCTTCACCGGTATAGGTCTCTATTTTTTTAAAAGCCTTAATGAAGGCTTCCTGCATCACATCTTGGGCTATGTCGTCATCCTTTACGAAATTGAAGGCTGTATTGAACATGGCCTTGCAATAAAGATCATAGAGTTGCATCTGAGCTCTGCTGTCATTATTTTTGCATTTCTCAATTAAATGCACCTGACTATTTCTATCCATCTGGGTATTGATTCTACACTATATACGATTGAATTGTTTTATTGTGGCAAATTGGTTAAATTTTCTATCAAATAAAATTACATATAATATTTTCCATTGACTCAAAGTCTTCAAAAACGAAACAAAAAAAGGGCCCAATGGGCCCTTTCGTATTGCTATAATTATGGTTAATCTTATTGCTTGTCTACAATTTCCAATTGAAATAACAGATCTGCATTAGGAGGAATAACGCCTCTCGATCCCTGTTCGCCATAAGCTAGATGTGAAGGGATAATTAATAAAACCTTATCTCCATAATTCATTTGCTGAAGACCTTCTCTAAATCCAGGAATTAAAGTTGCGTCTGGACTATAATCCATTTCAACAGGCTGATACATATTCATTTGATCCCTTCTTGAATCGTATTTACCACATACTTCTGCAACCTCTTTTATATTGCTATCAAACAAATCACCAGTCATAAAATAGCCTGCATAGTTCACTTGAACTTTTGTCCCTATCACTGGTTTGATACCACTTCCTTGATTAATTGAAATAACTTTTAACCCTGAGGTAAGTGTTTTGGCAGCATTTTCATTGTCTTTTACAAACTGAATCAGTTCTTCTTTATGTTTTTCTTTTAGTTCCTCTACCAATTTCTGTGTTTCCTCAATTTTTCCAAAGTAGCTTGTGAATTCACTAGCAGCATCAAATTCTTTGGCCATTTTTCCAATTTTGATGATCTCGATCCTTTGAATCAAATCGTTTTGTTCCATTGAATCAACAACTTCCTGTCCTTGAACAACATAACCAAAAACTGTATGTTTTCCATCGAGAAATTTGGTTTCCTTATGTGTAATAAAGAACTGAGAACCATTAGAGTCAGGACCAGAATTGGCCATGGACAAAATTCCAGGTTGGTCATGAGAAAGCATGAGCCCTCCATTCTCATCTATTGGGAATTCATCTTCAAATTTATATCCTGGGTTTCCAGAGCCATTGCCCCTTGGGTCACCTCCCTGAATCATAAAATCTTTTACGATTCTGTGAAACTTTAATCCTTCATAAAAGGGTTTACCTTTGAATTGATCATCTACGTAAGGGTTTGTTCCTTCCGCAAGCGACACAAAATTGGCCACAGTAACAGGAACAAGCTCATACTCAAGTTTTAACAAAATATCTCCTTTATCTGTTTGAAGATCTGCATAAATCCCATCATCTAAATCAGCATATTTAGCACTCTTACAAGCAACTATACTTATTAAAAGAACAAGCAGGATCGAATTAATTATTTTCATTTTCACTTAATTTATTAATTTTTAATAATTGAACTGTATAGATTAAGGGTTGGTTAGGTTTAATTTTATCGTGTCCTGTATAGCCATAGGCCTTATAAGAAGGGAACAAAAAAGTAATCACTTCCCCTTCCTTCATCAATTTAAATCCGTCTTGAAGGCCAGCTATTAGTTCCTCTTTATCGACCAAATAACTTTTAGTGCCTAAATCTTCTTTGGTATAGAGTGAAGTATTATCTAAGCTTTTAATTTCATGACTGTAAAATACTACATCTCCACGTTTTGCTATATACTCATCATCAGCAACTGCTACTTCGTAATAATACCAGAAACCATATTCAGAACTCAAGTATTGATGCAGACTGTCAGATTTTATTTTCTGCATTAATATGGCATTTTCCGCTTTATTGAGCAATTTGTTCCTTTCAATGGATTCACTCATAAACGAACTGGTTTTTCGAACGATAGGTTTTCTGGCCTCCGGGTTTGAACAAGAAAGAAAAACTGTTGAAAAAATCAAGATGAGGAAGATATACTTCATGATGACAAGGTTAATTCATTTGTTAACGAAGGTAAAATACCTGCGAATTTTTTTACTGTTTCATTCAAGGAAAGGTCACTTCTTCCTCCTGCTGCATTCACATGACCTCCTCCGTCGAAGTGTGCACGTGCAAATTCATTGACTGAAAAATCGCCCACAGATCTGAAGGAAATTTTAATAATCTTTTGCTTTTTATCTTCAATAAAAATCGCCGCGAACATAACATTTTTAAGCGAGAGCGCATAATTTACAAAACCCTCTGTATCTCCACGTTGGAATTTATATCTGTTGAGCTCGTTTTGTGTCAAGGTAATATAGGCAGTATGAAATTTATCAAGAACAACCATGTTATCAAGAGCACGGCCTAATAACTGCATTCGATTGTAGGTGTTTACATCGTGAATTCTGTTATAAATGTCAGCATTGTTGGCTCCCTTATCTAAAAGGTTCGCCACTACCCTATGTGTCGAACTTGTTGTAGCCGGAAAACGAAAAGATCCGGTATCAGTAAGGATTCCAGCATAAAGGCAACTGGCAATATCCTGTTCGATCAATTCCTGCTGACCTAATCTGTCAATAAACTGGTATACCATTTCACTTGTTGAACTCATACTTGAATCAACAAAAGAAAAAGCAGCATAATCATCCGGTTGCTGATGATGATCTATCATAACATAAACCGGTTGTATTTGTTCCATTATTGGCTTCATTATTGGACCTAAACGGTGAAAAGCATTAAAATCAAGTGTAAATACCAATTCGGCGGCTTGTAGCACCTCGGTACCTTTTTCCCGATTAGCCTCAAATATTACAATTTGGTCTTCACCCGGCAACCATTTCAAAAATTCAGGGCAATCATTAGGCGAAACAACAGTCACCTGATGACCAGTTTTAACCAGAAACCAATAAAGCCCTAGACTTGAACCGTAGGCATCTCCATCAGGGTTTCTATGGGTCACTATAGCTACTTTTTTGGGTTCGGAAAGTACTTGCTTTAAACGTTGAAAATCTGCTTCATTCATAGTCTGCGAATATACAATAAAAATAATATTATCATTCTTATTTCTTATTCTTTAAGATTGTTTTCATTACTTTGTATTTGCGCTTTAAACGGTCATAATCTCTATATAGTACAATGAAATACATCACATTCAAAATATTGGTTTTTTCACTTATTCTCTGCTCATGTAACAAGAAAGATACTTATGTTCTTTCCTTCGGTTCCTGTAACAATCAGCGCATGCCTAATACTTTATGGTCACCCATTTTAAGCCATCAGCCTGACCTCTTTATTTGGGGTGGAGATATCATTTATTCTGATACTGAGGATATGAAATTGATGAAAGACAATTATGAAATAATGAATCAGGATTCAGCGTACTCAGTCTTTAAAAAACAGGTACCAGTAATTGGCACCTGGGATGACCATGACTATGGACTAAACGATGGAGGCGTTCACTATCTTAAAAAAGACAGTGTGCAACAGATTTTTCTGGATTTCTTTGATATATCCAAAGATGATCCCAGAAGGGAGCAAAAGGGCGTTTATCATGCTAAAGAATATATGGTAAATGGGTCATCAATCAATATCATAGTGCTGGATACCCGATACTTCAGAAGCGATCTGACCAAAGATCCGACAGGAGAAAAAAGATATATTCCAGATAACAACATAACAAAGACCATGCTGGGAGAAGCGCAATGGAAATGGCTGGAAAAAACATTGAACAATTCGAAAGCCCAATTTAATGTTATTGTGAGCAGCATACAGTTTCTTTCTTTTGAACACGGTTTCGAAAGTTGGGGAAACATGCCTACTGAGGTTGAAAAAATGAAACATATAATTGTAAACAGTAAGGCAAAAGGCGTATTATTTTTATCAGGTGACAGACATATTTCTGAAATCTCAAGTACTGAGCTTGCAGGACTCGACTACCCATTAATCGATTTTACTTCAAGCGGGATGACGCACAGCTATAGCTCCTTTAGCGGAGAACCAAACGAGTTCAGGATCAGTGAGGTAGTGGCCGATAAAAATTTTGGACTTCTTATATTTGATTTTAAAGAAAACACTGTCAAGATGGAGATTCGAGGGGAGCAGGACGTTCTTTTTCAAGAAATCCTTCAAAAATATTAAAAATTTAACAGCTGTTCCTTGGCCATTCGTCTTCAAAAAAAGTATTTTTGCCAAAAAAATTGAAAAATAATCAACATGGTAACAAATAGAACATTTACAATGCTAAAACCTGATTCCCTTGAAAAAGGTAACACAGGAGCGATTTTAGAAAAGATCAATGCCTCGGGTTTTAAGATCGTAGCTATGAAACAAACACAAATGACTAAAAGGGACGCAGAAACTTTTTATGCGGTCCATAGTGAAAGACCATTTTTTGGTGATTTGGTTGAATATATGACCAGAGGGCCTATCGTAGCGGCCATACTGGAAAAGGAAAACGCAGTTGAAGATTTTAGAACCCTTATTGGCGCAACCAATCCGGAAGATGCCGCTGATGGAACCATCAGAAGGTTATTTGCAACATCAATCAGCGAAAATGCAGTACATGGTTCTGATAGCGATGAAAATGCTGCAATAGAGGGATCCTTTCATTTTTCTGGAAGAGAGATATTCTAAGGTTTTTTGTAGGTAAAAAATAAAAAACCGCCTTTGAGGCGGTTTTTTTTTATATCTGATTCATTTGGTTATGATAACATCCATTTACATTAATTTTATAGATGTTACCTTTATAGGACCTAATGCTTCATCCAACATCTTTACAATTTTATCTTGTCCATATTGCAATTCTTCTCTTAGAGCCGCTGAGCTTAACTTTACAAAAACAGTTTGATTCTTTAGGCTTACAGATTCAGTATAATTCGCAACACCCTGACCCATTACCTCGGCCCAGGTTTCCTTTACGTAAATTTGATCCATTCCCTTTTTCAACTTATTTTCCTGCAACATTTGAGGAATCAAGTCTCTTAATTTATTGGTATTATTATCTCTTTTGCTCATATTTTATTTTATAGGCCAAACATTTTATAGGATTGCCCTGTTTCTTTAATCAATGCTTCGGTCCTCACATCATGTGTATCAGTAATAAACAATTGCCCAAAACGATCATCATTCACCAAATGTAATAGCTGCCCTACCCGCTGGTCATCTAATTTATCAAATATGTCATCAAGCAGTAATATAGGTTTCACGTGCGATTTTTTTGTTATAAAATCAAATTGAGCCAATTTCAAGGCGATCAAAAACGATTTTTGCTGACCTTGAGAGCCAATTTTCTTCACCGGATGACCATTGATCTGAAAAAGAAGGTCATCTTTATGAATTCCTGCTGATGAATATTGCAACACCTTGTCTCTTTCCAGATGTTGCCGTAGCATAGTTCTAAAATCTGTCTGCTCCAATTGTGTCTTATATGAAAACGAAACTTCCTCCTTTAAATTATGTGCTGATGATTTTTCAATGATATGATTGTAACGCTTATTAAATATTGGTGTAAACTCCTTCATAAATGATTTGCGCTTTTCAAATATGTGTACACCAAATGTACTCAACTGTTCATCATATATATCAAGATTGTCCCGATCAAAAGTAAAATTCGCAGCAAAATACTTTAACAAGGAATTCCTTTGACTAATTGTTTTATTATACAAGATCAGGTTCTGAAAATATTCCTTATCACTCATAGAAATGATCATATCCATGAATTTTCTTCTAAACTCGCTTCCCTCGCTAATGAGATTTGTATCTGAAGGAGAAATGATCACCAAAGGAATCAATCCAAAATGATCGGATAATTTTTCGTATTCCTTTCCGTTCCTTTTGATAACCTTTTTATGTCCTTTCTTTAAACTGCAATGTATATGCTCTTCCCTGTTCTCTTTTCTGTATATGCCATCCAAAACAAAAAAATCCTCATCATGTTTGATGTTCTGTGAGGCAATAGAATTAAAATAACCTTTGGTATTCGACAGGTAATAAATGGCATCTAGCACATTCGTCTTTCCTACTCCATTATTTCCGACAAGGCAATTAATCTTCTGATCAAAACTAAATGATCTTTCAGAAAAATTTTTAAAGTTGATCAGTGAAATACTTTCTAAAAACATAGATAAAATACTTGCAAGTGTCAAAACTCTTCTACAGCGTCGGACCCTTTTCTTATCGGCTTATATAAACAGATACTAACTTATTAATTTTTAACTATTTAAACCCTTTCCCTGTTCAAATACGAGAACCATACAAAAAAACAAAAATTAAGTTTAAATTAAGTCAATAATTTGAATAAAAATTTTATTTTTGCGCAGTTAATAAAATTACAGATGGCGACTTATAAAAAAAGAGGAAATAAAGTAAAAAAAGGGGATCAAGTAAGCATTGAAGATCAAAGTGCAACTGCTGAGGTGTTTAACACCTTGGATGAAACAGCTTCTAGATCTGAGCAATGGGTTGAAAAAAATCAAAAGATCATTTTTACAGGATTAATTGTTGTTGCCGGAATCATTCTTGCATTTTTAGCTTACAACAAATATATTGTTGAACCAAAAGAAAAAGAAGCAGCAGATGAACTTGCCTTTCCAAAAAGATATTTTGAAGAAGCGCAAAATACAAGCGTTGCCGTAGACTCTCTTTTTAACCTTAGTTTAAACGGTGCAGACGGTAAATACGGTCTTATTGACATTGTTGATAACTATGGAAGTACGAAAGCAGGAAACCTTGCCAAATACATGAGCGGTATCGCTTTCTTAAAAACTGGTGATTATGAAAGTGCTATAAAATATTTAAGTGATTTCTCTTCTGAGGATGAAATGCTGGCTGTCCTGGCCAAAGGAAATATTGGTGATGCTTTTATGGAGATTGAACAACCAGAAGACGCTTTACAATATTACTTAGAAGCGGCTAATTTAAAAGACAATAATTTTACGTCACCTTTATATTTATTCAGAGCTGGAAACGTAGCAATGGATCTTGGTAAATACAGTGATGCTGAAAACTATTATACTAAAATTAAAGACAACTATTCAAAGTCTGAAGAGGCTAAGAATATGTCTATTTATATCCAAAGAGCCCAGTTGGCGCAAAAATAAATTCAGATGGCAACTACAAATCTTTCCCTATACGATAGTGAAAGCATCCCGGATGCTTCCCGTTTTCGATTTGGAATTGTAGTGTCTGAATGGAATCCTGAGATTACTCAAAATTTATATGAAGGTGCACTTGCGACCTTCCTGAAGCATGGAGCGCATAGTGAAAATATAACAGCTATAAAGGTACCCGGTAGTTTCGAACTGGTTTTCGCATGTAAGCAATTACTGTCAAACGAGGAACTTGATGCTGTCGTTGCCATTGGAAATGTGATCAGGGGTGAAACAGAACATTTCACTTTTGTTTGCGAAGGCGTAACACAGGGTATCAAAGATCTTAATTTACAGTTTGACACACCTACTATATTTTGTGTGTTGACTGATAATAACAAGCAACAATCACTTGATAGGTCTGGTGGAAAACACGGTAATAAAGGAATAGAATGTGCAGTAGCAGCAATTAAAATGGCCGCTTTAAAAAATGAGCTATAACATTTATACCATTGAGTTCATCCGTTTTTAACAGAACTTTATTTGACCAGCTGATCTTATTTCTTTAATTTTGTTACAATTGCAAAAGAAGTGCTATGTTCGGAAATGCTTTTAAACCAAGAGCCCATTATGTATTCGATTACAAGCCTCGTTATTATGACGAGCGAAAGGAGCGTTTGGCAAAATTAAAAGAAAAGTATGAGAATAGCGAGAGTGCTCCCAAAGATATCCCGAAGATTTCCATTTCAAAAGATCATCTTAGATCAAATTGGCAAAAGCATAAAAAGGTCTCCTCAAACAGAGCTGTCAACAAACGACTTGCTATTATTATAACTGTCTTAGTTGGGATTTTAGCCTATCTATTTGAAATACATAAATTGATTTAATGTCAGACTTCATTCGATTACTTCCAGATAATGTGGCCAATCAAATCGCTGCAGGAGAGGTTGTTCAGCGCCCTGCTTCAGTGGTAAAGGAGTTACTTGAAAATGCAGTTGATGCCGGTGCTACAAATATCAGTTTAATTATAAAGGATGCCGGAAGGTCATTGATACAAGTGATAGATAATGGAACAGGCATGGACACAGCAGATGCTCTAATGGCTTTTGAGCGACATGCTACTTCCAAAATTCAAACTGCGAACGACCTGTTTAATTTAAATACCAATGGGTTTAGAGGTGAGGCTCTTGCCTCTATTGCAGCAATATCGCATGTAGTGCTGAAAACAAAAACAGAGGAAAATGAATTGGGTATTGAAGTCAGGATCAATGGTGGTGATTTTCTCTCACAGCAGCCATCACCTGCGCCAGTTGGCTCCAATTTTGAAATAAAGAATCTTTTTTACAATATTCCTGCCAGAAGGAATTTTTTAAAATCAAATTCTATTGAAACGAGGCATATTATTGATGCCTTTCAACGTGTTGCATTGACTTACCCGGAAATAGCGTTTTCAATGGTTCACAATGAAAATGAGATTTTTAACTTGCCTTCGGGATCTTCAAAACAGTGGAGTTCCAACACAAGACAACGCGTGGTGAACATTATGGGAAAATCCACTAACGAGAAATTGGTCCCGATCTGTGAAGAAACCGAAATCTTAAAAATCAATGGTTTTATTACCAAACCTTCCTTTGCCAAGAAGAAAAAAGGAGAACAATTCTTTTTTGTCAATAACCGTTTTATCAAAAGCCATTACCTCCATCACGCTGTGATGAACGCCTTTGATGGATTATTGAATCAAGGTTATCACCCATCTTATTTCCTGTATCTGGAGGTACCGCCAAACAGCATTGACATCAATATTCACCCTACCAAGACAGAAGTAAAGTTTGATAATGAACGTGATTTATATGCGATCATTCGATCAACGATAAAGCATAGCCTGGGACAGTATAATGTTTCCCCTAGCCTGGATTTTGATAGAGATGCAAACCTTGATACTCCCTACGCCTATAAGGATAAGGCTTACGTGAGTACTCCAGCCATAAAGATAGATCAGGATTTTAATCCATTTAAAACTGAAGGATATACAAAATCGAATCAACAAAGGACTTCAAAGAATCTTCAATGGGAGACCTTGTATGTGAGTGACCATCCGGAAAAAGAATTGATCGACAATATCACCGTTGACATGGATAACGTGACTCAGGAGTTATTTGAGGAAGCCCAAGAAGCAGCCGCGTTGAAGACATTCCAGGTTCAATTAAAATATATTGCCAGTTCAATCAAATCAGGTATGGTATTGATCGATCAGAATGCCGCACATCAAAGAATACTCTATGAAGAGTATCTGACCAAAATAACGATGGAAGGCCTGGGTCATCAGCAATTATTATTTCCCTTAAAAGTCAATATCAGCAAAAATGACATGATCATCGTCAAGCAGTTTCAACATGACCTTAAAAGTGCCGGGTTTCATATTTCAGAGATTCAGGAAGAAGCTCTTTTATTGGATTCAATTCCTACCACTATTGCTGAAAAAGAAGTTATTGGTGTCTTAGAATCTCTAATTGAAAATTTCAAAAATGAGGTTCCTGAATCGAGTTTTAGCCAGATTGATCTGATCACCAAGAGTTTGGCAAAAAGCCTTGCGATTAAGGTGGGAACCCCATTAAATAATAAAGAACAAGAAAATATTTTAAATAAATTATTTTCTTGTAAGGAGCCAAATTATTCACCTTTTGGTAAGCAAACATATGTTACCTTGTCATTACAAGACTTGGAAGAAAAATTTAATTCGTAACGCACATGGGCAAATTGACAGACGCCATCAAACATTTGATTATATTAAATGTTATTTTTTTTGCAGCAAGTTCATTGCTAGGATTGAATATAGGGAATTGGCTGGCCCTATATTTTCCAAAGAATGATCATTTTGGGTTATGGCAATTCGTCTCTCATATGTTTATGCATGGAGGATTTATGCATATTTTATTTAATATGTATGCCCTATGGGCATTTGGTTCACCACTGGAACAGATGTGGGGCAGAAATAAATTTCTCTTCTTTTACTTTTCGGCCGGAATAGGAGCTGGTCTTATTTATACTGCAGTGAACTATTTTCAGTTCAACAGTATCTATAACGATCTGATTGGTGTTGGACTTCAAGCCGAGGATATCCAAAACCTTCTTGAATCCGGAAGATATAATTCGGGGATTTTAGATCAAATCCCTGAAAAAAAATTATCTGATATATATCAAATTTATAATACGCCGGCTGTAGGAGCATCTGGTGCCATTTATGGAGTCTTGGTCGCTTTTGGAATGAGTTTTCCAAATGCCAAACTCGCCTTGATCTTTTTCCCTATGCCCATTGCAGCTAAATATTTTATTCCTGTTTTGATAGGTCTTGATCTGTTTTCGGGAGTTACAGGGTTTTCAATTTTCGGTGGCGGCATAGCACATTTCGCTCACGTAGGTGGGGCAATTATTGGCTTTATCATGATGAAATATTGGGAAACAAATCAATTCAAACGATGGAATTAACAAACATAGAATCATGAATTGGCTGAATAACCTTTATCACAACTATCTTTCCCGTAGTATCGTCGAAAGAATCGTTATACTCAATGTGGCCATTTTTATATTGACCTATTTGTTCAATACATTCTCCTTTCTGCTCCAGATAGATGGTAATTTCATTGTAAACTGGTTCTCACTGCAGCCTGATTTCGGATTGTTACTAGTGAGGCCCTGGACCATTATTAGCTATGGTTTTCTGCATCTTGGATTTTTCCATATTCTTTTCAATATGATGGTGCTTTATTATTTTGGCAATCTTTTTATTGACTTTTTTAATTCTAAACAGTTCCTCGTTTACCTGATACTTGGCATCATTTCTGGAGGATTTATCTATATGCTGTCATATAATTATTTGCCAGGCTTAAAAACACAGGAATCACTTTTAGTAGGAGCTTCAGCCGGCGTAATGGCTATTGTTATTGGTGTTTCAAGTCATATTCCTCATTATTCTTTACACTTTAGATTCATAGGAAACATCAAATTGTTGTATATTGCTATCGTGCTGGTGGTGTTGGATGTAGTGCAGATTCCTACTGGTAACGCGGGAGGTCATTTAGCCCATCTTGGAGGCTCTCTTCTTGGATTTGTCATGACCAATTACCTGAATCAGGGAACTGGCCTGATCACATGGATGACGGGAGCCATGTCAAAAAAGGAGAAAAGACCTTTAAAAACGGTTTATAAAAGTGGAAAGAAAACCGCCTATCAAAAGAAGGAAACCAAATCAGAAGAACAGGCAAGAATTGATAGCATTCTAGATAAAATAAGTAAGTCGGGATATGATACCTTAACCAAAGAAGAAAAGGACTATCTGTTTAAGGCTGGTAAAAAATAATTTAAACGATTCCCCTCTTGAAAAATTTATCGTTTTTACATAAAATTGTGTTTTTTCTAAACAATATTTTGGCATTGCTCTTCTTTGCCTCTTTAACACTTCCGTATATTTCACCCAAATCTTTTCCGCTCCTATCCATCATAAGCCTGGCTGTTCCATTACTGTTATTTGGACATGTGGTCTTTATCATTTATTGGCTACTGTCTGGTCTAAAGAAACAATTTCTATTGTCATTCTTATGCATCCTACTAGCCATTGGATTGTCATTTTTTCCTTATAAGTTTAATTCCAGGGAGGTGGTAAGTGGTAGCAGTTTTGCAGTGATGAATTACAATGTAAGACTATTCAATAAATACCAATGGATAGCGTCCGAAGAGATTCCTTCAGAGATCTCAAATTTCATTAAAAATGAGAATCCTGATATCATCAGTTTTCAAGAATTCTCCCAGAACAAAGAATTTAGTTTAACCTATCCTTATACATACGAAAAGTTAAACGGAGGAAAAAAAGGAAGTGGTTTGGCCATCTATTCAAAATTCAGGATTGTCAATCGAGGTAGTTTAGATTTCGAAAACTCATATAACAACGCCATTTTCATCGATATCATAAAGAGCGATGATACAATCCGCGTATATAATGTACATCTGGAATCTTTTGGCATAATGCCCGATAGTGTAGATTTGAATTTAGATGAAAAAAGATCAAAAAAATTAATTTACAGGTTAAAAAAATCGTTCACCAAGCAACAGGAGCAAGTGGAGAAATTCCTGGTTCACAGAAGTACCTGTCATTATAAAACCATCATCAGCGGCGATTTTAATAATACTGCTTTTTCATGGGCCTACAGAAAACTAAAGGGTGATTTGAATGATAGTTTTATAGAAGCTGGTGAAGGCTTTGGAAAAACCTACCCTTTTAACAAATACCCCTTAAGAATAGACTTTATTCTTTCTGATAAAAAATTCAAAGTGAATCAGCACAAGAATTTCGAAATAAAACTGTCGGACCACGAACCTATATTAGCCAGATTGAGTTATTAACCCTCCCCCCATTTTAAGTGTTTTTTTTGGCTTCATTGAAAATCTTCTTCTTTGAAAATATTGTATTTTTGTCGACCCTAAAGACTTATACATGACGACTGATAAAAAAGTAGCTTTTTATACACTGGGATGTAAATTGAATTTTTCTGAAACTTCTACCATTGCCAGGGATTTCCAAAATGAAGGATTTGAGAGAGTTGAATTTGAGGAATTTGCAGATATTTATGTGATCAATACCTGCTCTGTTACTGATAATGCTGATAAACGTTTCAAAACTATCGTTAAATCAGCCTTGAAACATAACGAAGAAGCTTTTTTGATTGCCATCGGATGTTATGCACAATTAAAACCAGATGAACTTGCTAATATCAATGGGGTTGATTTGGTTCTCGGGGCCACAGAAAAATTCAAAGTACTTGACTATATCAATGATCTTTCAAAAAACAATATCGGAGAAATTCATTCCTGTGAAATTGATGAGGCAGATTTTTATGTAGGTTCTTACTCCATTGGCGATAGGACAAGAGCTTTCCTTAAAGTTCAGGATGGGTGTGACTATAAATGCACCTACTGCACTATCCCTTTGGCTCGGGGGATCTCAAGAAGTGATGCACTTAACAATGTACTATCAAATGCCAGAGAAATATCGGCCAAGGGAATAAAAGAAATAGTCCTTACCGGAGTAAATATAGGAGATTATGGCAAAGGTGAATTTGGTAATAAAAAGCATGAACACACCTTTCTGGATCTGGTACAGGCCCTTGACACAGTTGATGGTATACATCGCATAAGAATCTCTTCCATTGAGCCCAACCTGCTTAAAAACGAGACCATTGATTTTGTATCCCAATCAAACAGTTTTGTACCTCACTTTCATATTCCGCTGCAAAGCGGCAATGATCAATTGCTTAAGGCCATGAAGAGAAGGTACCAAACGAGCCTGTATATCGATAGAGTAGATAAAATAAAATCAACTATGCCACATGCCTGTATTGGGGTTGATGTGATCGTTGGTTTTCCGGGAGAGACCGATGAATTGTTTCTGGAAACCTATCAGTTATTATCTGATCTGGACATCTCTTATCTTCATGTATTTACTTATTCTGAAAGACCAAACACAGAAGCAGTTGATATTGGGGGTGTAGTTCCTCAAAAGGTCAGAAGCAAGAGAAGTAAAATGCTAAGAGGCCTATCAGTAAAGAAGAGAAGGGCTTTTTATGAGTCTCAACTTGGGGCAACTCTAACGGCGCTTTTTGAAGGTGAAAACAAGAAAGGATATATCCATGGTTTCACTGAGAATTATGTAAAGGTGAAGGCTCCCTGGAACCCTGCTCTGGTCAATACATTACATCCCGTTATATTGTCTAACATAGATGAAGACGGCCTGGTAAGATTCGAATGGATCGAGCAAATAGTAATGCACTAAAACACTACCAGAAGTCCAAAGATTTAGTATTTTTGACTCCACAGGAAGTCAATGAAAGATAAAATACATATTTATTTTATGCCGGGCCTGGCAGCGAGTTCAAGAATCTTCGAATACATAAAGGTATCAGATGATAAATTTGTCTTGCACCATCTTGAATGGCTTGAACCTGAGAACGAAAAAGAGACACTTTCTGATTATGCGGCCAAATATGTGAGTATGATCACTCATAAACTACCTGTGTTGATCGGCGTTTCTTTTGGAGGAATACTTGTACAGGAGATTGGCAGACTTATGGAGATTCGAAAAGTGATTATCATTTCAAGTATAAAAAATGAGAATGAGCTGCCAAAGCGATTGAAATACCTTAGAAAATCAGGAATTTACAGACTACTCCCTACCAAACGTTTGTCGCATATAGATGATTTTTCCAAATACAACCTCCCCCCCCAATTGAAAAAAAAAGGGGAATTATATAACAAATATTTAAGCATAAGAGATGAAAAATATTTAAATTGGGCCATTCGCAATATGCTTTACTGGAAGAGTAATCCTATTCAACAGGATCTGATCCAGATTCATGGTACAAAGGATGAGATCTTTCCCATTAAATATGTTAAAGATTGTATTCCTGTTGAAGGTGGGACACATGCCATGATTATTGCTAAAGCAAAAAAAATAAGTGTAATTATAGAGAACCTTTTGACAAATGATACTTGAACAAACAGACATAAATGATGTCATTCTTATAACTCCACGAGTTTATAAAGATGATAGAGGTTACTTTATGGAATCGTATAATCAAAAGAAAGTTGACAAACTAATCAAAGACAAATTTGTTCAGGACAACGAATCTGTTTCTGACAAAAATGTATTAAGGGGGCTTCATCTGCAGCTTCCACCCCACGCCCAGGCCAAATTGATCAGAGTAATTAAAGGAAGTATTTTAGATGTTGCTGTAGATCTCAGAAAAAACTCAAGCACTTATGGCAAACACTTTAAGCATATACTCAGCGGAGAGAATAAAAAACAACTGTATATACCTATTGGATTCGCTCATGGCTTTTTAAGTCTTGAAGATGAAACTATTTTAAATTATAAATGTTCTGATTATTACCATACTGATAGTGAGTTATCTATCGTTTGGAACGATCCTGATTTGTCTATAGATTGGGGTATACTTGACCCTATTTTGGCAGAAAAAGACCGTTTGGCAGAAAATTTTGCTACATTTGAAAATCCCTTTTAATTTTTAAAAACCGTTTCCATGAGCAGATCTTATCGTTTCATTGTTCTTGCTAGTATCATAATCATCGCTGTTTTTTTTATCAATGCAGAAAGCTCTGTAGATAAAACTGTTGCTGAAAATAAGGTCAGTGCGGACTCTTCAAGCAACAATGAACCCAGCTATAAAATTAAAGCGCTCAAAATACCAGAAAACCTGAGTTTTGCTGGTGAAAAGGTACTACTAAACAAAACAGATATTAGGGAAAGGATAGACAGGGAATTGTTGGTCAATACATATTGGCAGTCAAACGCCTTATTATGGTTTAAAAGAACCAACAAATACTTTCCTATAATCGAACCTATCTTAAAAGAAAAAGGGGTTCCTGACGATTTTAAATACTTATCAGTGATTGAAAGTGATCTAAGAAATGTAACTTCTCCTGCAGGAGCTAAGGGTATGTGGCAGATGCTTAAGGATGCAGGTAGGGAAAATGGTTTGGAGATCAACGATAATGTGGATGAAAGGTATCATCTAGAAAAGGCTACAAGAGCCGCCTGTGATTATCTTATAAATGCAAAGGAACGACTTGGGAATTGGACGCTCGCTGCAGCAGCTTATCACGCAGGTAATTATGGCATAGAAAAAAGATTAAAAGAACAAATGGTCGATAGTTATTATGATGTTCTTGCCGGTGAAAATACAGAGCGATATATTCCAAGAATAGTTGCCGCCAAGGAAATTCTTAGTAATCCTGAAAAATATGGATTTGTATTTGACAAAGATGATCTCTATGAGCTTGGACCAACCTACAATGTAAAGGTTGATACTGCTATTACGAATATTGCTGATTTCGCTAAAAAATTCGACACCAACTACAAGGAACTCAAAATGTATAATCCTTGGCTAAGAGAGAATAAACTGAATAATAAATCAGGAAAGTTATACGAAATCAAAATTCCTAAATAAGACTATTCTTTTTTAGATTCCTTTGGGCAGGTCTTTTAATGGTATTAAATTTTTATATCAGCCAAGAATGATCGGACCTCATTGTATTCAACTATAATGTCATCTATAATTCTTGCAGCAGGTTTTATCTCGTGAATAAGCCCGGCAATTTGACCTATTTCAAGCTCGCCTTCGTTCAGATCCCCTTCGAACATGCCTTTTTTTGCCCTCCCTCTGCCCAATAAATCCTGTAATTGACTTGGAGAAGCGTGTTGTTGGTATAGTGTCTGGACCTTCTGATAAAATTCATTCTTTATAAGCCTTACAGGCGTCAATTCTTTTAAGGTTAAATGCGTATCTCCGTCTTGTGCTTTAATGACTTCCTGTTTAAAATTAAGATGTGCTGAAGATTCTTCACATGCCACAAATCTACTGCCAATTTGTACCCCTTCTGCTCCGAGAACCATCGCGGCCAGCATTCCTCTACCTGTGGCAATACCCCCGGCAGCAATGACTGGTATGGATACTTTTTCACTTACCATAGGGATCAAGGTAAAAGTAGTGGTCTCCTCCCTCCCATTATGACCTCCGGCTTCAAATCCTTCGGCTACTATCGCGTCAACTCCTGCTTGCTCTGATTTCATAGCAAATTTTACGCTACTGACCACATGGACTACGGTGATGCCACGATCTTTTAAAAATCTTGTGTGTAATTTTGGATTACCGGCAGACGTAAAAACGATCTTGACATTTTCTTCTAATATGATCTCCATAATTTTTTCAAGATCCGGATAGAACAATGGAATATTTACCCCAAAGGGTTTATTTGTCGCTTTTTTACATTTTTGAATGTGCTCTCTAAGTACCTCAGGGTACATGGATCCGGCACCTATTAATCCTAAACCTCCAGCATTACTAACCGCAGCTGCTAATTTATATCCGCTTACCCAAACCATACCAGCCTGGATAATAGGATGTTCTATACCAAATAAACTGTTGATTCTATTCTTTTTAGCTTCCATGAAATGGTAAATTAATCCGCCTAAATTTAATTGCTTTTGTTCAATTTTCGATTGTTTATCTTAGTAAATTACAGAAGATCTAAAACTTATGTCTCCCTTTTTAAACCAACAATCCTTTGCAAAAACCTTTATCTATACTTCCCTTGCGCTCGTAGCATTTGCTGCAAATTCTGTGATCTGCAGGTTAGCACTAAAAGATGGCGCAATAGATCCTGGTATGTTTACTAGTATTCGTTTGGCCTCCGGAGCGTTAGTGCTCATGCTGATTGTCTTTCTTTCACAGAAAAACAGGCGTGAGAAATCAAAAGGTTCCTGGGCCTCAGCTGCTATACTTTTTATGTATGCGGCCGCTTTTTCCTATGCCTATATGTCATTGGAGACAGGCATTGGTGCCTTGATTGTTTTCGGCGTTGTACAAATTACCATGATCTCCTCTTCATTCATATCCGGTTACAGAATGAATCGCTTGGAATGGATTGGGATTATTCTAGCATTAGCAGGGTTCTTGTATCTACTGCTTCCTGGAGCCACTGCTCCTTCATTAAGGGGGTTTTTACTGATGACCATATCGGGAATAGGATGGGGCTTATACTCCTTAAGAGGAAAAAATTCAAAAAATCCTCTGGTCGATACAGCCTACAATTTTTTAAGGTCTATCCCCTTTCTACTCATTCTATTCTACTTGTTGATCCATGAAAGTAACTATTCAACCAAAGGGGTACTACTGGCACTATTATCTGGTGTGGTTACGTCCGGTCTTGGTTATACCATTTGGTATCTGGCCCTAAAAGGCTTGAATTCTATCCAAGCTTCAATTGTTCAGCTTTTGGTTCCGGTACTGGCTGCGATTGGCGGGATTATATTTATTGGAGAACCTCTCAGTCTTCGATTAACGGTAGCTTCTGCGATGATATTGGGTGGAATTCTTTTATTGATTTTAAGAAGAAAACCTACAAAATAATCATCATAAACAAACCGTAATTGATTTGATGCAAACCATTGCCCTATTGATACAAATAAAATGTTTTAATCTAACTGATCACTCCAGACCCTAATAATTCATCATCGTGATACCAGGCAACAAACTGACCTTCAGTAATAGCTGACTGTGCATCTTCAAAAGATACATACAGTCCGTCAGCGGCTCTGTAAAGCGTTGCTTTTTCTAAGGGTTGTCGGTATCGAATTCTAGCCAGGACCTTCATCTCTTCACCAACATTCAAGGAAAGATCTTCTCTGATCCAATGAATTTCATCGGCTTTTACAAAAAGCACATTTCGATATAAGCCTTTATGTTGTTTACCTTCTCCTGTATATATAATATTCTGATCTACATCAGTATCGATCACGAATAAAGGTTCAATCGTACCACCTACTGCCAGGCCTTTTCGTTGCCCTTTGGTAAAATAATGCGCTCCCTGATGTGAGCCCACTGTTTTTCCATCTTCAGGATGGTATATAAATTTTTTGCTCTTGAATTTTAAAATCTCTTCTTGTTCCAAACCGTTTGGCAGCTCCTTGTCATATACTTCGGCATTATCTGGAATTTGAATAATCAATCCTTCTTTGGGTTTTAATTTTTGCTGTAAAAACTCTGGCAAGCGAACTTTTCCAATAAAACAAAGTCCTTGAGAATCCTTTTTTTCAGCTGTCACAAGATCTAATTCTGCTGCGATTTTGCGCACTTCAGATTTGTTGAGCTCCCCAAGCGGAAATAAAGCTTTTGCCAATTGCTTTTGGGATAATTGACATAAAAAGTAAGATTGGTCCTTATTATTATCCATTCCAGCCAAAAGGCTGTAGATCATTTTTCCGCCAACCTCTTGCTCTGCCTTCCTGCAATAATGACCAGTAGCTACATAATCGGCATTGAGATCCATGGCAATATCCATAAATACATCAAATTTGATCTCTCTATTACATAAAACATCAGGATTTGGCGTTCTACCCATCTCATATTCCCTGAACATATAATCCACTATCCTTTCTTTATATTGCTCACTAAGATCAACCACTTGAAAGGGAATACCCAATTTTTCTGCAACTAGCATTGCATCGTTACTATCTTCCAACCAAGGGCATTCATTAGAGATCGTTACTGAATCATCATGCCAGTTCTTCATAAACAGTCCAATGACCTCATAACCTTGTTGCTGAAGCAAATAGGCTGCAACACTAGAATCAACTCCTCCTGATAATCCTACAATAACTCTTTCCATCGACTAAAAAAATTGCGTCGGCAAAGGTACAAAAAACTAAAGGTTTTATAAGTAAGGACTGAATCTTGTTTGCGCTTTTACAAAAATTTTAAAGTGTATTAGATAATTTAATCTTTTACCGGCTTTAAGGCGGGTTGCTCCGTGCTAACCAATTCACCGTCAACATAATTTTCCCAGGTTCCAACCCTTAAATCATCTTTAAAAGGTCCTTTTTTGATTAAATCTCCTGTTTTTCGGCTGTAGTAAATCGCCATCCCATTTAGTTTACCATTGGCATAATTAAAGTCCTGGTAAAGAAATCCCTTTATGGAGTATTTCTTATAATTCCCATGAAGAAGTCCATTTTTATATGCCGTGATCTCGGTAGGTTGTCCTGTTGGATAAAAAGTCTTATAATCGCCATCAAGTTTTCCAATTACATAATTCTCCTCGCTCATCACAGATTTTCCATCAGGGTGATAATACAGCCACTTTCCTTCTCTTTCCTTTCCTCTCATCAAGCCTTGACTCTCCATAGCTCCGGAAGGTGTGTAAAAATTAACTTTTGCAAGATCTCTAGAATCTTGATATTCTTTAACGATTATAGGAAAGTCCGAATTTGAAGCTGAATAATATTTAAACACTCCTATTTCTTTACCATGATCAAAGGTTCCAGCATATCTGATACGGTTGTTATTATAATATTTTCTCCAAACACCATGTCGCTTGCCTTCAGCATCCATTTGATTGATGTCGCCCTGAGCATAGCCCATAAAAAAATTTAAAAAAAAGATCAAAAACAAACTATATCTATACATCCACTTGATTTTTCTACATAAATAACTCAAAAAACGACATTTTGTTGTTCAAAATAGTCGCCAAATTATGGAGTAAAAATAGAAATATTTTTTAATTTTAATTGCTCCTTTTTAATAAGGATTTCTAATATGAATGTATTTGTCGCAAAGGGTTATAAGAAAAAGGTAGTCTGCAAACAAGTCAATGCTTAAAATATGAACGATACCGACCTCAAACATATTCTTGAAGGTATTACAAACGCCAAAAGAATCTATCGTGACAGAGCCGCTTTAGCCATACTTGATAAACCTCGATTAATATCAAAACTAATTGACAAGATCTATGATATTGAAGATCCTTTGCATATTAAGGCTGCATGCGTGTTTGAACTTGTTTGCTTGGAAAATATCTCACTTTTAGATCCTTATATTCACCATTTTTTAAGTAGGATGTCAATATTAAAACATGAGAGTGTATTAAGACCAGTATCAAAAATTTGTAGCATTTGGACCAAATACTATTTTTCAAAAAATAGCTCTCGTATAAAATTATCCAAGGTTGACATAGAGCAGATTATCTCATGTAATTTTGACTGGCTTATTGAAGACCATAAAGTTGCCACCCAGGTATATGCAATGGACACCTTAAAACTTTGGGGCTCTGAGGAAAACTGGATACTACAAGAATTAAAATCAGTACTCCAGAAAAACGCTGATACCAGCAGTAGTGGTTATAGAGCACATGCAAGGAAATTATTAAAAAATCTATAGAAGAATGATGTAAAAAATCGTCTAATGCCCTATTTTTGTCTCTACAAATAAACCAAAGAACATGAATTTGACAACCTTGAATGCAATTTCTCCAATTGATGGGAGATACAGAAATAAAATCGAAGGGCTTTCTGCCTTTTTTTCTGAGGAAGCCCTTATCAAATACAGGGTTAAAATTGAAATTGAGTATTTCATTGCACTTTGTCAAATTCCTCTTCCTCAATTGCAAGATTTTGATACAAAGCTTTTCAATACCTTGAAGACTATCTATGAGAATTTTTCCACCGAAGATGCTTTAAGAATTAAAGAAATCGAAGCAATTACAAACCACGATGTCAAAGCTGTGGAATATTTTATCAAAGAAAAATTTGACGATCTGGGCCTGCAAAAACACAAGGAGTTTATCCATTTTGGACTTACCTCTCAGGATATAAACAACACCGCCGTTCCTTTATCTTTAAAAGATGCTTATGAAAGCATCTATATACCTCAAATAATGACCTTAATTGAAAAACTCACTTCGCTTTCAAACGACTGGAATGGTATTTCGATGCTCGCCAAAACGCATGGGCAACCTGCGTCACCTACCCGATTGGGAAAGGAGATCTACGTTTTTGTCGAAAGGATCAAGCAACAATTAAAATTGTTACATGATATTCCCTTCGCAGCCAAGTTCGGAGGCGCTACAGGTAATTTTAATGCCCATAAAGTGGCCTATCCAAATCAGGATTGGAAGGCCTTTGGCAGCCATTTTGTTCAGGACATTCTGGGCTTGACCCACTCCTTCCCAACCACTCAAATAGAACACTACGATCATTTAGCAGCTTTATTCGATGGCTTAAAGAGGATCAATACCATAATCATTGACCTCAATAGGGATTTTTGGCAGTACATTTCTATGAATTATTTCAAACAAAAGATAAAACAAGGAGAAGTGGGCTCTTCGGCAATGCCTCATAAAGTCAACCCTATTGACTTTGAAAATAGTGAAGGAAATCTGGGGATTGCCAATGCCATTTTTGAGCATTTATCGGCAAAACTTCCTATCTCGAGATTACAGAGAGATCTTACGGATTCGACCGTGCTCAGAAATATCGGTGTTCCAATTGGACATACCATTATTTCAATCACTTCAACCCTTAAAGGTCTCGATAAATTGTTATTGAATCAAGAAGCCTTTGACAAGGATCTTGAAGATAACTGGGCGGTAGCTGCTGAGGCTATTCAGACAATTTTGAGACGAGAGGCTTATCCTGATCCTTATGAAGCTTTAAAAGGGCTTACAAGGACTAACGCAAAAATCAATCAAAAATCAATAGCAGATTTTATTGACACTCTTGAAGTAAGTGAGCTGATTAAAAACGAATTAAAAGCCATAACACCTCATAATTATACTGGAATTTAAATCTCTTTCTATGCGTTATATTTTTATCGTCATATTGCTTTGCTTAACAATATCCTGCTTGAAAGGCGGCGAGGTACGTATGGATGATTTTAAGCAAGGAAAATTTAAAACAGTTTTAGACGATAAGGAAACTGTTTCTTTTGCAACACGAAACGATTCGATTCAAATAGAAGATTTTAACGGTGTTAAGGATACTTTTAACATTAAATGGATTGATCAATTCGAATATGTATTGACCAAGAAGGTTCCTAAAACACTACTTGACAGCACTCCTTTTTATGTAAAAATAACAAGTGTAAAGCAAGACTCCTATTCATTTAATGCTTATTATAAGGGATCTAACTTTAAACAAAAAGGTACTGCCTTTAAACTAGAATAGTACAATTATTAATATCACCTGCATTATGGAACTATTTCTACACGTTGAAACATGGGTGGCTTTGCTCACTTTAACTTTTCTTGAAATTGTCCTTGGAATCGATAATATTATTTTTATTTCGATTACCGCGGGAAAACTTCCACAAGATAAAATAAGGAAAGCGACAAATATTGGGCTATTATTGGCCATGGTCTTTAGAATATTACTGCTCATTGGTGTCTCATATATTATTGCGATGAAAGAACCATTGTTTACAATAAATCTATCTTGGTTCCAGGCAGGTGTTTCAGGTCAAAGCCTTATCCTCCTGGGAGGGGGCTTCTTTTTATTATACAAAAGTACTCATGAAATACATCAAAAAATGGAGGGTACAACGCAGGATACAACCGAAGAGAAGGGCTTAAAATCTTCGTTTTCGGCTGTTGTTATTCAAATTGTCCTGATCGACATTGTTTTTTCTTTTGACTCTGTGTTAACTGCCGTTGGAATGACCAATGGTGTGGAAGGTGCACTCATGATTATGATCATAGCTGTGATTGTTTCTATTATTATCATGATGATCTTCGCCTTACCTGTTGGTAAATTTGTCAATAGACATCCTACGGTGCAAATGCTGGCTTTATCCTTTCTTATCCTTATTGGTTTTATGTTGGTTACTGAAAGTGCTCATCTGTCTAATGCAGTTATTTTTGGACAACACGTTGGAGCCATCCCAAAAGGTTATTTATACTTTGCCATTGCTTTTTCTCTTGGAGTTGAGGCACTGAATATGAAGGTTAGAAAAATCAGGTTTAAATTATAAGTATCTGATATTCAGTATTTTTATATTTATATTTCTACTAATGTGACGTATAATGTATCAACTCAATAGAATTACTTCGACGAATAGAATGTTGCACTACAACATTTCAACTTCCGGAACTGTATCTTTAGTTACTTAGACAAGCTTGAAACTACTCTAGTTTTGCATGGAATAATTGAACAAATCCATGTATATGAACATTATAGACAAATCGCTATTCAAAGGAATCTTAAGCCTGATAATTTTCATGATGATACTGGAGGTTCAGGCCCAATCTTCTTCATTAATCAATTTGGATGAAGTAAAAGTCAGGGCAAAAGAAAAAAATACCAGTCTAAAAATTTCGCAACAGGATTATGCCTTGGCTAAGGCTCAATACGAAAGTTCTCGCGCCGTGTTGCTGCCACAAATCCGATTGAGTAATACCAGTTCTTTTACCAATAATCCGCTTAATGCATTTGGTTTTAAATTACTTCAAAGAGATGTAGAAGCTACAGATTTCAATCCGGACTTACTGAATGATCCCGGTAATGTAGAAAATTTTAATACACGAATCGAACTGATGCAACCATTGATCAATGTAGATGGATGGAAAGAAAGGAAAATGGCCAACCTCAACTTGGAAGCGTCAAATCTGCAGGCCCAAAGAACCGCAGAGTATGTTGAACTGGAAGCCATCAAAACTTATATGCAGTTACAATTAGCGCATAAGTCACTTCAAGTTATTCAAAAAGCCAAGGAAACAGCAGTTCAAAATCACATCTGGGCGAAAAACAGTTTCGAACAAGGCTTGATGCAAAGTGCTGCCTACTTGGATATGGAAGTTAGGGTAGCTGAAGTGGAACACAAACTACATTTGGCAAAGTCAAACATCCACAACATCTCAGATTACCTGGCCTTTTTAATTGGAGAAGACAAAAACACAAATCTTACTCCAGCAGATGAATTGATGCTAGATCCGATGAACTCAGATGAAAGTTACACCCTTAACATGGGACGCAAGGATCTGTTGGCTATGCAATATTCTGTTGATGCACAAGAAAAGATGTTTCAATCATCAAAAATGAGTTTTGTTCCAAGAGCAAATGCCGTTGCTAATTATGAATGGAACGATGCATCCTTTATGGGGTTTGGAGCCAATAATTATTTGATTGGGCTACAACTTTCATGGGACATTTTCAGTGGCTATAAAAACATCGGTAAAATCCATCAGGAAAAAGCGCTTTTAGAAAAAGCTAATCTCGAAAAAGAAAAATACGTTCAGGAAAGTGCAATGGAAATCAATAAAGTCAAAAGACAATTTGCTGATTCCAAAAATCAAATCGAATTAAGCAGTCTGGCCCTTGAACAGTCAAAGGAAGCTTTCAGGATTACAACTAACAGATTTAAACAAGGTCTTGAACAATCAAAAGACCTGCTCTATGCAGAAACCAAATACTATGAAAAGGAACTTGAACATGCCAGAGCGATCTTCAATTTCAATTTTTCTAAAGTCTATTTAAAATTCTTAACCCAATAAAAACAAACAAGATGAACCTAAAAACTAAAACCATACAACTATTGGGTCTAAGCCTGCTACTAACAGCAGTACTTACAGGCTGTTCAGATTCAAAAAACAATGCCGCTACTGATCAAGAATCGATCAATGTACAGGTAGAAAAATCATTCTTACCTGAAGGCCAAGGCTATTTCAGTGCTAGCGGACAGATTGAAGCTGCACAATTTGCCAATATCAGTACCCGAATGATGGGTTATGTGACAAGGGTACATGTCAAAGTTGGAGACAAAGTACGAAAAGGTCAGTCGCTGATAGATATCAACAATGCTGATATGGAAGCCAAAAAGGCCCAGACCCAGGCAGGGATCATGCAGGCTCAAGCCCGATTCATGACGGCTAAAAAGGATATGGACAGGTTTCAGGTATTATATGATCAAAACAGCGCTTCTCCAAAGGAGTTTGATGATGTAAAAGCACAGTACGAAATTGCCGAGGCACAACTTGAAAATGCGCGGCAAATGGAAAAAGAAGTGGAAGCTATGTTATCATACACCAATATAAAAGCGCCATTTACAGGTGTAATCACTTCAAAATCTGTGAAAACAGGAGACATGGCTAACCCAGGTCAGCACCTGATGAGTCTGGAGGCTCCGGATAACTTTGTTGCCACCGTAATGGTTCCTGAAACAAATATTCCATACGTACAGAAGCACGATAGTGTCAAGGTATATGTAAAATCAAACGGACAAAATCTTGAGGGAACTGTTAGTGAAATCAGTACTTCCTCGCAGAATTCCGGTGGCCAGTACCTGGTAAAAATCAAACTAAGAATTCCAGAGGAAACAAGATTGTATTCAGGTATGTTCATATCGGCTGCCTTCCCTTCATCACAGAAACAAAGTGGTCAGGTGTTGGTGCCAAAGAGCGCAATAGTGACCAAAGGAGATCTTCAGGGTATATATACGGTAAGTGCTTCAAATACTGCTATCCTGAGATGGCTGAAGCTAGGTAGGTCCATGGGAGATCAGATTGAAGTGCTTACAGGCCTTTCAGAAGGTGAACAATATATTGTAAGCGCAGAAGGGAAATTGTACAATGGAGTAAAACTCAACATTAAATAAAAAGATATGGATAAAGGATTTGCAGGAAAAATTGCATCGGTATTCTTACAATCGAAGCTCACCATATTGCTTATGGTAATTTTTATGATCATAGGGGTTTACAGCTCCTTTTTGATCCCTAGAGAGGAAGAACCTCAAATTGAAGTACCTATAGCAGACATATTCGTGGCCTATCCAGGTGCTACTCCTTCAGAGGTTGAGTCAAAGGTGGCCAAGCCACTCGAAAAAATAGTGAGTAATTTGCCAGGCGTTGAATATGTATACTCTACTTCCATGAATGGAAAAGCAATGCTAATCGTTCAGTTTTATGTGGGAGAAGACTTAGAGAGATCCTTTGTGCAATTGTATAACGAGATCATCAAACACATGGATCAGATTCCTCAAGGGGTTCAGATGCCTTTGGTAAAAACCAGAGCCATTGATGATGTGCCGGTATTGGGATTGACTTTTTGGAGTGAACAGTACGACGATTATCAGTTAAAACAACTTGTGGAAGAAGTAAATTCTGAAGTTGAAAAGGTAGAAGGAGTTGCCATTACCAATATTATTGGTGGAAGAAGTCAGGAAGTAAGTGTTGTATTAGACAAGGATAAACTTGCCGAAAATAATCTTGATATACTAAGCGTTGCCCAAATGATTCAGGCCAGTAACCTGCAATCGCATTCAGGAGCAATAACCAATAGTGATAAAGAAATAAGCATCCATACGGGAGACTTTTTAAGAACTGTTGATGATATAGAGAATTTGATTGTCGGTGTTAATGAAAACAGGCCAGTCTATTTAAATCAGGTTGCCCAAGTCAACTATGGTGCTGAATCGGCCAAAGAGTATGTCAATTTTGGTTTTGGTAAGGCTGAAAAAGCTAAAGAAGCACATCCGGATCTCTATAATGCGGTGACACTTTCTATAGGAAAGCAAAAAGGGGGTGACGCTATGAAAGTATCAAATGTGATCCTAGAAAAAATTGAAGCATTAAAAAAAGACCTGATTCCTGATGATGTACATGTAACCGTTTCACGTAACTATGGAGCCACAGCATCACATAAGGTTTCTGAATTGTTGAGTCATTTGTTTATCGCCATTATTTCCGTTTCACTGGTCGTCATGCTGGCTATGGGTTGGAGAGGTGGATTGGTTGTCTTCCTATCTGTTCCAGTTACCTTCGCCCTGACACTCTTCAGTTATTATTTTATGGATTACACCCTGAATCGTATTACACTTTTTGCACTTGTGTTTGTCACAGGTATCGTGGTTGATGATTCCATCATTATTGCTGAGAATATGCACAGGCATTTCAAAATGAAACGATTGCCATTTAAACAGGCGGCGCTATACGCCATCAACGAAGTAGGGAATCCCACTATTCTGGCCACATTTACGGTTATAGCAGCGGTATTGCCGATGGCCTTTGTCTCGGGCTTAATGGGTCCATATATGAGTCCTATGCCTATTGGTGCTTCCATAGCGATGTTGATCTCTTTGTTTGTAGCCTTAACGATAACACCTTACTTGGGCTATATATTTTTAAGAGAAAAAGAAGACAAAAATGCAGAAAAGAAACCTGCTAAATCGCTTGAAGAATCAGCTATTTTTAAGTTCTATAAAAAAACCCTTGATCCTCTTCTTGATAAAAAGAGCTATCGCTATGCCTTCTTTGGGATCAATATATTCTTGTTACTCGCTACTTCGGCCATGTTCCTGACAAAAGCCGTTGCCGTAAAAATGCTCCCTTTTGACAATAAGAATGAATTTCAGGTGATTATTGATATGCCGGAGGGAACAACCCTGGAAAGAACAGATATGGTCACTAAAGAGATTGCTTTGTATATAAAGGAAAGTAGTTATGTTCAAAACTATCAATCTTATACAGGAACGGCCTCACCTATCACTTTTAACGGACTGGTCAGACATTATGACCTTCGACAAGGGTCGAATATAGCAGACATCCAGGTCAACTTGACTGATAAAGGTGATCGCGAAGAGCAAAGTCATTATATCTCTACCGTTTTTCGACCCGAAATTCAAGAAATCGGTAAAAAGTTCGGAGCCAATATCAAAATAGTTGAGGTTCCACCCGGGCCTCCTGTACTCTCAACCTTAGTGGCTGAGGTTTATGGACCAGATCATCGCGAGCAGGTACGTATTGCCGAGCAGCTAAAAGAAAAATTTGCAGAAGTAGAAGATGTCGTCGATATCGATTGGATGGTTGAAGACGATCAAACTGAATATAAATTTATCATAGATAAGGAAAAAGCCATGCTGAATGGTATTAGCCCTCAACAAATCGTCAATACGATGCAGATGTCATTGGCTAATCAACCGATTGGAAAAATGTACAGAGATCAATCGAATAGTGACATAGGTATTGTTTTAAAATTCGAAGATAAAGAAAGAGCTTCTATACAAGACCTGATGCAATTTAAGGTTTTATCCACTAATGGATTAACACTTCCCATCGCCGATCTAGTTCGTCTGGAACGCGATACGATTCAGAAAAGCATCATGAGAAAAAATCAAAGAAGGGTGGTGTATGTCACAGCTGATATGGCAGGAGCCTTGGAAAGCCCCGTATACGCGCTAATGAGTTTGTCAGACCTGTTAAAAAACATCGAGATGCCTGCAGGTTATGACCTCAAAGAAGAATGGAACCAACAACCTACCAACTCAAGCGACTATACTGTCAAATGGGACGGAGAATGGCAAATTACCTTTGAAGTCTTTAGAGACCTTGGAGCAGCCTTTGCAGTGGTTATTATTATAATTTATGTCTTGCTAGTGGGCTGGTTTCAGAGTTTTAGGTCGCCAGTGGTGATGCTGATAGCTATACCACTCTCTCTGATCGGAATCATCCTTGGTCATTGGGTATTTGGTGCATATTTTACTGCAACTTCAATGAT
>RCND010000343.1_pt1 | contig 36453 bp, 29 predicted proteins | sample 2041351 | NCBI WGS metagenome assembly RCND01 (sample SAMN09708230, study PRJNA481090) | Marine sediment metagenome, whole genome shotgun sequencing project. | biome: marine sediment; feature: ocean; material: sediment; isolation source: Sewage treatment plant 12B marine sediment (STP12B) ... | reverse complement strand
ACTTAAGCGAATTTCGGAAATGTTTTCCCATCACTCCTATAAATGGAATAAAAAAGAATCCTTATTAACCCCAAATAATAAAAACGAATGCTTCAAAGAACCGCAGATACTAATCTAAACACATGTTTAGATTAGTCGTTTTTGCTAATATTTTGTTAAAAGAAAAAGATTAATTTGTTCAACACTTTTCTTTATATCAACCCTATAAAGCATATTCTCTTCAACAAAATCATATAATCAGTCTTACCGTAAAAGGATTAGCCCTAATTTTGTTACCTTTTTTTGTGATGAGCAGTTTAAACTGCTTAAATTAGACTTAGTAATGAAAGCATATAACAACTGTTGTATAATCGATGATGATGAGTTTTTTGCATTTAACGCAAAAAGACTCATTATAGATTCTGATTTTTCAGAAAATGTACTGTGGTATTCAGATGGTCAACGTGCGATTGATGGACTCATTGGATTACTAATTGAAAACATAAGTCTTCCTGAAATTATTTTGTTGGATTTAAATATGCCGAATAAAAATGGTTGGGAATTTCTTGATGAATTTGCAGCATTACCTTTAAAAAAAAGAGAAAACGTTCATATTTTTATCGCAAGCTCTTTTGTAAGCCCAGAGCTTATGAAGAAAGCAAAGGGCTATAACCTTGTATTAGAATATCTAGTAAAACCGCTGACCATAGAATCTTTAGTAAAAATCTCAACCTTTCAAAAAAAATAAATTATTCTCTAGCTTTAGGAGTGTAATCCTCAGGAGCTATTTGCGGTTCATTAATTGTTCCCTCACCTCCGGTATCGTTGTACAACACCCATTCTGTAATCGTATAAGAGCTATTCCCAGTATTCACTTCAAGTTTTCTAAATGCCCTGCCATCTTCAAATTCATGGTTGGTACCTGAACCATCTACGCCTACCTCACCAAAAACATCGATAACAGTTCCAAAAGGATCTATGAGCTGGAGATTGTCATCGCCATTGGAATCTGCTGGAGAATTACTTCCGCCCGTAACATCGGGAGAAAAACCATAAACGTTCAAAAATTCTTCCGCATCGGTGGCTATCACCAAGGTGCTTTTCTCAAGTATAGTGTATTGGGATAAATCTAAGCTAGAACTTACTTCCAGTGACGCATTGGTGTATCTGACTATTTGCCAACCGTTTAAAGATAAAAGAGTGTCAGATGCGTTATAGATTTCTATAAACCTGGCATTTGCATTGTTATCTGGATCTGCCAGTTCTGTAAAGAAGATATTTTGAGAAGTGAACTCGTCTATCACATCCTCACAACGTTCCTCATTAAATACGATATCGTCCAACTCCCTAATCTGAATATAAAAGTCGTTGTTTTCCTTATTCAATAATCCGGTAATACTCCCACTGCCTTCTGGTAACAAGTTGGCCTGAAAATCAGAAAAACCACTATTCCGCATTCCTATTTCATTATCGCTACAATCAAACACTACCCTTATGGTTTCCTCTCTTTCTACAGCAAAGCTGAGCCCTAATTCGTCTTGGGAAAACTCCGCATTATTAACTTGTACCAGTGTGCCGGCTATTGCAGTAGACAATTCTGATATATCGATTATAGTAGGTACTATTTCCAATCTATCATCACAAGAAACAAACACATGTTCGAACACTGCATTGGATGGCAGCCTTCCTACAGATATATTACCAAAAGAAGTAAATACACCTCCTATTTTATACACTTCTTTGGACTTACCCAAATACAGCCCTTTTAACTTGATTCGTATGTTATCCCCAACAGCAAAAAATAAATGGGAATCCCTCAAATCTATTTCAATCTGAAATGCTTCGGTAGGCTTAGACGGCGTATCCTGAAAATGTAATACCCCGAAAAAATTACCGGTAACATCGGAAGAAACAACATATCCCTCAATAATCAGATCTTCCTGTATTTGTATCGTTTCTCCTATATACAATCCTTTAACATCAGAAAAACTAGCATTGGCTTGCAAATCTGAGTTACAGGCTGCATTCAAGGCATCAAAATCTCTATCATTTACACAACTCGCAGCAACAAAAAGCACCATCAATAGCCAAAATAAAACCTGGTTGATTGAGATTATAAATAAATGTTTTATTTTCCTGTTCATAATTTAAAAACTTATGGCTAGGTTAAGAAAATAGGTGCGACCAAAACCGTACCAATATTTAGTAGCAAAAGCTGGCGAACCGCTTAGATTATCCCGTTGCAATTGTCCAAAATTCCCATTCCTACTTTGCTCATAACCACCAGTTCTAAAAGTGGTGTCAAAGAGATTGTTTACACTGGCAAAAACACCTATATACCTTCCTTTTTTCAACCAAGATTTACCCCCTACCATGTTTAACAAGTAAAAATTATCCAAAGGTTTTTGAGCCAATAACCTATTAACATTCTCTGGAGTAGCATCAGGAAAATTTTGTCCAGTTTCAGGATCTAGATAAAAACTATTCGTTCTCGTAATGGTAGAAATATTGGCATAATTATTAGCTAGATAGTTTGCCGTCATTCCAACCCACCAGTACTTAGGATCACGATATTCCAGTCCCAAAGCAATAGCCTTTTGTGGGCCTTGTGCTAAGTGTAACCCTTTAATATTTGCTTCGCCTAAATCTTTGGAACCACTTATGTCTATGAGTTCTTCTTCCGCGCTAGCCGTATCAAAATTGATAGTTATAAAAGGATTACTCGCAAAGGTATAGTCTCCCAGCGCAGCTACCGCCGATACTTTTACGGCAGCGGATAACTGATATTCCAAGCCCAGCTCCAAGCCCTTGTGCAGCTTATCTAAATCGGTCAATACCTCTTGTACAAAGTCAGAGCCTACTCCAGAATCCACAAAGAAAAAATTTACATCGGTCGTGTTTTGAAATCTGGTGTAAAAACCAGTGAGTCTCCCAGTAAGTTTTGGCATCCGTATATAATAATTAAGGTCCACAGTGCTTATCGTTTCCCTTTGTAGATTCTGTACTATGGTATTGGACTCCCTTGGATTAACGAAAACATTCTGCAACAAAGGTGGTCGTTGCAGAAAACCCGCATGTACGTTAACCCAATGCCGACCGGTAATTTTATGAGACACTCCCCCCTTTACACTAAGATTGGAAAAATTCACTTTTTCACTTTTCCCTAAAGAGTTTTCCAAAAATCGTTCGTTCTGAAAGAAACCATCACGCTGATACGAAACTACCGAGTACTGTCCCGATAGAAAACCCTTCCATTTATTATAATCAAGATTTAGTTGCGCAAAAGCATCCATATGATTGCCCAAAAATTCATAATTGTAGTTGAACTTTTGCCCTTGTCCGCGATTTACCTCTGCATCTATGTTATTTCTGGTATCTGAAAATGGATCTATATCCTCATGATATTCCGCTCCTAACAAGTCTGCTATCAGTGCATAGTTTTTAGATTGGAGGACCTTGTGCGTGAACCCGAAATCTAACTTAAATCTATTATTTATCGTATAATTTCCATTGACCCTTGCCGTAAACTGGGTGTCGTTTATCACATCATCATACAACACATAGGCTGCCTTTCCATTATTGGAAGGACTCCTGTTTGCCGTATATATATTTTGCCAATTCCATTGTGGGTCATTCAAAAAGCTGGTTCTCGCCCTATCCGCACTTACAAAATTGGCGCCGATGGGACTGTTGATATAAAAACTAGGTAAATACCTATAGAAGCTTGGGTCTGGATTAGGAGCATTATAGTACCCTACTCTGCTTCTGGCGTGGTTTCCCGTCTGAAAGGCCAACCCCATCGTAAGGTTCCATTTTTTAGAATCGTGAAAATAGTTGAGTAATACCATAGGTTCAGATATACGGCGTTCCCTAGAATTCCTGATTTCCCTATTCTGCGTTCCCCAATAAGGATTATAACGGTTACCAACCAACTCGTACACTTCTTCCGTAATCGCGGAAGATCTTCCCCTTCTATTTGTTGCTGAGAATGCAGTAAGCGATATACTGTTTTTTGGGTTGAATTGATATTCCAGCGACCCATAAAACGAATAGGCATCATAAAGCGTACCGTCTATGTAGCCTTCCTTGGCCCATCTTCTTGAAGCAGAAAGCATATAGGCCAATCCATTCTTCTTTACACCTGAGTTATACGTTGCCATTACCCTGCCCGTATATGTTCTATTGGAAGCAGAGGAAGATAACCGCAATCCTGAGCGCAACCCAGAAGGTCTTAAATCTATATTCGTATTACCCAAAATACCCCCAAACGTATGGGCGGAAGCTTCTAGACCATTTGTGAATTCCTGATTTCTGATTACATCGTTAAGGCCGCCCCAGTTGTTCCATTGTGGTCTGCCATCGAATAGCTTGTTCATAGGAATACCGTTCAACAAAACTTCTCCGTTTTGAGAATCATATCCCCGCACTCGAAAGAAGGCCTGCCCAAAATCGAAAGCAGCCCTATTCAAAAAGATATCCCGGGTAGATTGCAGTAAAGCCAACGAACTAGCACTGCCTTCATCATCCAATAACTCGGCATCCGTAAGTGTAATGAGATTATCCTGCTTTTCTACGGTCAAATCAGTTTCTAAGTAAATACTACCAAGGGCTACATTGGTATCATCAAGGAATATTGGGATTCTTTTGGTTACATAATCCTGAAATTCGACTCTTAGAATATATTCCCCTTGTAATGAAATACTAAGGCTGAACGTTCCAGATGCATTCGTTTCTCCGAAAATCTGTTCCCCCTCCAAAGACACTATTCCGCCAAGGACAACCGCTTTATCCAAAGTCTTAAAAACCGTTCCGGTAATAACGATATCCGTCTGAGCATACACGGATAATGTATGCCAAAAAAGCAGTATAAATAGAAGCTTTCTAAACATAGCTGATGGTTAGTGCATTCGATTAATGGTAATACAATATATTCAAAAAAGTATTAATTAGGTAAAAATATTCCGATTAATACAGTATATTTTAAGTCACAATCATCTGAAAATGAGATTAAAGCTATTCTATTTCTTACTTCTGCCAGTTATTTGGGCACATAGCCAAAGCAAAAATGAATACCAGTTAAGGACCATCGCATTTTATAATTTAGAGAATCTTTTTGATACTAAAAATGATACGTTAATCTATGATGATGATCGAACTCCAGAAGGAAAAGATGCGTGGACTCAGGAACGATATGAGCATAAATTAGGACAACTCTCCAAGGTAATCTCCCAAATAGGTTTAGGTATCAGTAAAAACCCTCCTGATATTCTAGGGGTTTGTGAGGTAGAAAACAAACAGGTATTACAAGATTTGGTCAACCACCAAAACCTTAGAAAATATGATTATGGTATTGTACATTTTGACTCACCCGACGAGCGTGGGATAGACGTTGCGCTGTTATATCGGAAATCGGTCTTTATTCCTATGGCCTTCGAGAGCAGACGTTTGTTGCTTTCCAAGGACAACGACAAACGCGATTACACCCGAGATCAATTGGTTGTGGAAGGAATATTAGATAATGAAAGAATTCATTTTATTGTAAATCACTGGCCCTCCAGGAGCGGCGGGGAAGCACGCAGCAGGCCTTTTAGACTCGCTGCTGCTAAATTGAACAAACGTATTATCGACTCTATCCAACGAAACAACTCCTTAGCGAAAATTATAAGTATGGGCGATTTTAACGATGACCCAGTAGATCCCAGCATTAAAAGAGTACTGGGCGTAAAAGGGAAAAAGAAACAATTAGACTCTATGAGCCTATTTGGCCCTATGGAAAAACTATTCCGTAAAGGAGCCGGTTCCTTGGCATATAGAGACAAATGGAATGTCTTTGATCAAATATATATGACTGCTAATCTCGTTAACAGTAAAAAAGAGCACTATAGCTTTTGGAAAGCAAGTATTTTCACCCCTAGCTACATCATTGACCCCAAAGGAAAGTACAAAGGCTACCCCTTACGCAGCTACGCAGGTGGAAGTTATATTGGAGGTTACAGCGATCACTTTCCAGTATATATTTATCTAGTGCGGGAGGTTGGCACTCCATGATTCACTTTTATTGATAATTTTATTAAAATTGTTTTAGTAAGCAAAGCGCGCGGCACCTAAAAAGAAATCAGCAAAGAAACAACAGCTATTACATCCAACAAAAAAGCCAAGAAGATTACACCTCTTGGCAAATTAAAACCCAATTAAATATATGAAAGATTACTACTGAAAATGAACCAGTTATTCGTCCAAATTCTTTAGTTCAATATTACGCCATTTCACCTTTATACCACCTCCATCATGAATCTGTAATAGAACAGCACCCTCACCAGCTCCAATGATTTCATCGTTTAGGGAAATCATTTTGGTGCCATTAAGCCAAGACGTAAGTTTATCCCCATTTACCTTAATCTTCATTTTATTCCATTCTCCCATTCTTAAGGCTTTATCCTTTTTTGGGTCTGGTTTTATGAGCCAATTTCTACCATAGGATTCATATACCCCTCCTGTATGCTTTCCTGGCGGAGCAATTTCTACTTGCCAACCACTTACGGTAGTCCCGTCTACGGTAGAACGTATAAATACCCCGCTGTTGCCATCTGCCTCTTGCTTAAATTCAAGTTCCAAAACATAATTCTTGTAGTTATCCGTAGTGCCAAGATACCCGTAACCCTTATCCGGCCCACTTTCACATACAAGGAGCCCATCTTCTACATACCATTTTTCGGTGCCATAGATAGTCCATCCTTCTAAGTTTTCCCCATTAAATAATGTTTTCTTCTGAGCAGAAACTCCTATTGAAAGTAGTATAATAATGACTGATAAAATGCTCTTCATTTACAAATATGTTTAATTATGGATAAATATTAGTGCATAGTGAAACGATTTCAATACGTCACTAGAAATTTTAAAAATAGTTTAACTGAACCACTGACCCCAAGGAATCCTGCTCAGGATCAATAACAGTCCAAGCCCATAAAAAATAGCGATACTTTTGAATTTCTTTTGACCTTCCATAAATTTCTTATGACGAGACCACCCTATGGTAATAAGAACAACAGCCAAAATATTCACAAAGGGATGTTCCACTGCCAATAAACGCGCTACTGAGCTTAAGCCACCCATACCTACCTCCTTGATGGCATAAAATCCATTTGGAGAGATAAAATAAAGCGCTAAACCTACTAATAACATTAAATGGGTTAGAATAAGTGCAAAAAGACTAAGCCTAAAATCCTTTTGTGGTAAAAACATTTTATTGTTGACCCATCCTAAAATAGCGTTACCTACTGCTAAAAATAATACGGCTAACACGATATAAGCCAAGGAATGAAGCGATAATGCCCATTGGTGAGAGAGTGCGTATTCTTCCATAATCTATGTATTTTGTTAATTGCTAAAAATAGGAAATTTTAAGCATAAAAAAAGGCCCTACATAGTTGCAGGGCCTTTTTATGTATAGATTTAATATTAGTTAAACAAGTAACGGATACCTACTTGTAACCTCCAAGTATCAGCAAGGCTAGCAGAAGGCCTAAACGTTTCCGTTGGCAAATCTGATGTTCCTCTTACAGTATTGAGCCTGTATATTGGCTCATTCGCTGCATTTCTACCTCTATAGTTCAATAAGTTCTCTTGGAATGCAAATTGCCGAACACCCCAATCAGAGTTCAACATGTTACCCACATTCAAGAAATCCATAGATAATTGAATGGTATTCTTCTCATTTTTAGTAAGCTCAATGTCCTGTGTAATTCTAAGATCATAACGGTTTATCCATGGTAATACAGCTCCATTACGCTCTGCAACCTGACCTTTATTTTCACTTAAATATTCATCCTGAGCGATGTAATTATTCAGTGCATTAACTTGAGCTTGTTCCGTTACTAAACTACCGTCCAATGTAAACTCTTCAAAATTTAGCTCGGAAGCGTCATTAGGAATGTACATTAAACGATCCGCGTTGTCACCAAAGTTACCGGAATAAGTATAGCTGTATCTGCCATTCTCACCACCTTCCCAAAAGACGCCAATGGTAGTACCATCTTTCTGGTAATTAAAGTTATAAAACGGTTTGGTTGATTAGCTCCAGAGAAACCTAATTCTGGATCATTTCTGTCCTCCTGAACAACAGCAGACCATAAGGAACCTGCCTGAGAACCTCCTGTAGCACCCAAGTCATATGCTCTAGATGTTACATAAGATATAGAACCGTAGAACCCGTTATCAAATTGCTTCGACAGTGTAGTGGCAAGAGAATGAGAATACGGAGTTCTTTCTGAATTGGTCAATAGAAACACGTTTCTAAAGTCTGCATCGTTAGAATAACCACCGTCCCAGTAAGGTCTAGCATCAGGGCCGGCTAAAACGCCATCTGCTTCTCTAAGAACTGGATTATAAACGTTAACCGCTGAAATCTCTCTTGAATAAATGAAATCAACAGTACCCATAATACCCCAAGGCAGTTGATGATCAACACCAATGTTAGTTCTCCAAGTTTGTGGCAATCTAAAGTTACGGTCCGATAAGTTCAACTCGTTAGACAGTGTCTGATCTGGGTTTGCAGGGTTACCAAAAGTAACGTCTGGATTAAAAACATAGTTGGGTCCAAACTCAGCAGCAACCTCATCACCTTCGAAACCAATACCACCACGAACTACACCAGATCCATTAACCTGATTACTCATCCATACGAATGGTATACGGCCAGAAAAGATTCCTGTACCGCCTCTTACTTGGGTCTTACCTTCACCATTTACATCCCAGTTCGCACCAATTCTTGGAGACCATAAAGGTCTAACCTTAGGAAACTGACTTACATCTGGTGTGAAGCTGTCTCCATTTCCATCAACAAACGTTTTGTTTAAATCGTCCAATAAGGTGTTTCTTGGAATATCCGTAGTATAGAATGGCATATCAATTCTAAGTCCAGCGGTTAACTTCAAATCATCGCTAAGCTGATATTCGTCTTGGAAGTAAATACCAAACTGACCAAAGTTAGTTTCATCAACTGGAGGGGTAGTAGATCCGTCCAAAGCAAAACTTTTAGCAAAAGCGTCTGGAAAAGCTCCTGGTGTTTGATTAATAACAGTTTCAACAAAACTATCACGACTCGTAAATCGGTAAAAACCATTGAACACAGGGTTAAATGCATTCTTAAAAGTCATCATTTCCAAGTTAGCACCTATAGTGTAGGTATGCTTACCGGAATAGATAGAAAAATTATTGGTTACGTTAAATACATTGTTCTCTAACAAGTTTCCTACGGTGAATAATTCGTTACCTAAGGCCGTATAGTAAAGCAAGTTTCCAGATGGGTCTGGCTCCAATACCTCAATAAACGGAAAGGCTTGTCCTCCTGGAACACCTCTTTTTGGATCTCTAATAGCAGTATACCCAATGTTTAATTGGTTAGACATGTTATCCGATACTTTTGAGTTCCATTCTCCAACAACAGATTCTACAAGTCTGTCGTTTGTATAATTAGCATTGGCAAACGTAACTGCTTCAATACCTTGTCTTCTTGTATTTCTGTACCGTGTTGGCAGAAAACGATTAGAGTTGTTATTGATGCGTACATCATTAGAAGCGTTATATCTGTTATAACGAAGTGAAAATTTATTATTTTGATTCAAGTTGTAATCCAAACGTGCATTAAAACGTGTTTGTTCGGAGGCAAAAGGATAGTTCTCATAAGGTCCGGTTTCATACCCATAAAGATTACGCATGCTTTCCTGAATAAAATCCAAGTCAGATGCCGGTACTCTTGAAACAATTAAACCGTCTGGTGCAAGACCAGGCCTTGAGGCTACACGTTGAAAACTCGGGAGCGCTGCTGCTTCTTCTTCATAACTTACAAAGAAGAAAAGCTTGTCCTTGATAATTGGACCTCCTATAGTAATCCCTTTTATATCGTTTTGAGAAGTGCCAGGGTCTAATTTTAAATTACGAAGCCTGTCACCTACCATTTGGTCGTTTCTGAACAAATAATATACCGAACCTTTAAACTCATTTGTTCCAGATTTGGTAATCGCATTAACCGATGCTCCTGTGAAACCCGCCAATCTAACGTCCATAGGCGCTAAATTCACCTGAACTTCTTCAATAGCATCCAAAGAAATTGGACTACCACCTGCAAATTGCCCAGATCCTAAACCAAAATTATTATTGTAAATATTGCCATCAATCGTGTAGTTATTAAACCTACTAGATGTACCCGCAAAAGAACTTCCATTACTTTGTGGTGTAAGTCTCGTAAAATCCTCGATACTTCTATTTATAGTAGGTAAAAGCATCAATTTTGTCCCTTGAAAGGTTCACGGAAGCTCCAGTTCTATCTGGATCGATTACGTTACCTCTTGTTGAGGTAACAACAACCTCTTCCAATTCCATACCTTCACTTAAGACTACTTTAAGGTTGTAACTCTGTCCTAATCCTAAAACAATACCTTCAAAGGTTCTGTCTTGAAAACCTACGTAAGTCACCTTTACTGTATATGGGCCACCAACTCTAATATTAGGTAAATAAAATCTACCATCTTCATTGGATATGGCACCATAAAGGGATCCTGAAGGTGTGTGAGTAGCAACGATATTGGCACCAAAAAGGGCTTCCCCTGATTGATCAGCAACGGAACCTTGCATACTTGAGGTCGTAACCCCTTGCGAGAAAGCACTTGCCGTCATTAAAAGGACTACAAATGCAAAATAAATCTTTTTCATTTTTTTAAGTGTTATGTTCGTTTTTAACTTGCTGCAAAAGTCTTATATTTTTGAACTTCTTACGTTAAGATAACGTTAAATCAGCCTCCTTAAAATTAAGTTAAAAAACACTAAAGACACCCTGAAAACGAAGAAGTTATCAAGAAATCTTAAAAAACTACAAACAAGCTGAATTAACTCTTAAAATATTGAAGAAGCTGCAGTGTAGAACCATCATGATCAGCAATATCCGAACCTTCGATATCCTTTAAAATAGTTCCAGCTAATTGTTTTCCTAGCTCTACACCCCATTGATCATAGCTAAATATATTCCAAACAATTCCCTGAACAAAAATTTTATGCTCATAAAGGGCAATCAAAGAACCAAGAGAGGTGGGTGTAAGTTTATCTATCAAAAAGGTATTGGTAGGATTATTTCCCTCAAAAACCTTATACGCTGCTAACGCTTCTATTTCTTCTTTAGAGTGTCCTTTAGCTTTTAGCTCCGATATTACTTCGTCTTTGGTCTTCCCGTTCATCAATGCTTCGGTCTGTGCAAAGAAATTGGCCATCAACTTATTATGATGATTGGTATCCCCATACAAAGAATGTTTAAATCCAATAAAATCTGTAGGGATTAGTTTCGTGCCTTGGTGTATCAACTGAAAAAACGCATGTTGTGAATTCGTGCCAGGTTCTCCCCAAATTATAGTTCCAGTTTCGTAGGTGGTTCTGTTGCCATTCCTATCTACACTTTTTCCGTTACTCTCCATAATCCCCTGTTGTAAATAAGCAGAAAATCGACTTAAATACTGAGCGTAAGGTATGATAGCCTCTGTCTCAGCACCATAAAAATTATTATACCAAACACTTATAAGCGCCATGATTACGGGCATATTTTTAGAAAAGTCCGCTTCCTTAAAATGAGTGTCCATATCGTTGGCACCCTTTAAAAGGTTGTCAAAATTTTCATAGCCAACTGCTAATGCTATAGAAAGACCTACCGCACTCCATAAGGAGAATCGCCCTCCAACCCAATCCCACATGGGAAAAACGTTCTCCGCCGAAATTCCAAATTCATTTATTTTCTCCGTATTCGTAGATACCGCAGCGAAATGTTTAGCTATATCTTCTTGTGAAGCATACTTTAAAAACCACTTTTTAATCGTAGTTGCGTTACTTAAGGTCTCTTGGGTGGTAAATGTTTTAGAAACGACTACGAACAAGGTTGTTTCGGGGTTTAGTTCTTTTAGCACCTCGTTTACGTGGTCGCCATCTACGTTACTTACAAAATGAACTTTAAGGTGGTTTTTATAAAAGGTTAAAGCTTCGATTACCATGGCAGGGCCAAGGTCGGATCCACCAATTCCTATATTTACAACATCTGTAAACGCTTGGCCAGTAAATCCTTTCTTACTGCCATTGATGACAGCATCCGTAAACGTCTTAATATTTTGCTTTACTTCATATACTTCTGGGACTACATTTACACCATCGACCTTTACTATGTCGTCTTTTTTCGCCCTTAATGCAGTATGCAATACCGGCCTACCTTCTGTCTGGTTTATAACTTTACCCTCAAAACAAGCAGTAATAGCTTCTTTTAATTTTACTTCATCTGCAAGCTCCAATAATAATGACATTGTTTCTTCCGAAATACGATTTTTAGAATAATCAAATAAAAAACCGTCCCATTTTAGCTTAAATTTCGATGCCCTATCTGAATCGTTACGAAAGTAATGCTTAAGTTCCTCTGTTTTTGTGTTGCTATAATGAGCTGTTAATTTGGCCCAAGCTTTTGTAGTGGTCGGGTCAATTTTAGGTAAGGACATATTATTCGTTCAGTGTTAATAAATCGTCTTCTTCATTTTCCAAGACCGTATATTCTATACAATCTAGTTGTGTCTTCAAAGGGTCAATATACGCCATATAAGTCCCTCTGATGGAATCTGGGATAGGTTCTGCAGTAGGTAATTTTTCACGCAACGGATCTACTTGTGCGCCATTTTTCCAAAACCGATAACATACATGTGGCCCTCCGGTATTTCCTGTCATTCCTACCCAACCAATAACATCACCTTGGCGTACGTATTCTCCTTTTTTTACTTTTTGCTTTTTCATGTGCAGATACTGGGTGCTATAGGTGCCGTTATGCTTTATTTTTACATACCTACCGTTACCTCCTCGTCTGGTAGACTCGCTAACAGTACCGTCTGCGGTTGCAACAATTGGGGTTCCAATAGCTGCGGCGTAATCTGTTCCTTTATGGGGTCTAATCTTATAGCCGTAGTAGGCGATACGCCTTTTTAAGTTATATCTTGACGATACCCTATAACCGAATTTTATAGGTGCTATTAAAAACGTACTCCGCAGATTATTCGCTTCTTGATCAAAATAATCCGTAATCTGTTTTAGGGAGTCAGTCTCATAGGCAAAGGCATAAATAGGTTTCCCCTTGTGTTCAAAATAGGCCGCTTCAATAGGTTCAAAACCGGCATAAATACTATCGTTTATGTACCGCTCTTTATATAATATCTTAAACTTATCCCCTTTTTCGAGTTTAAAAAAATCTATTGTCCAAGCATAAATTTCAGATAGTGCTATGGTTACTGCGTAATCTACCCCAAGTGTATCCAAAGATTCGGAAAGGTTGTTCGCAATAATACCTGCAACTTCTCGCTGCACGTATTTAATTTTTTTTCTACTGGTATAGGCTTGTACTGTGTCTCGTAAATCTACTACCGTATAATTAATTCTATCGTTTTCATATATGAAAAACTGAGTGGTCTGGGCAGTATCCTTTGACTTCAAGATTACGTATGGCTTCCCTATTTTTATTCGTTTTACATCAAATGTATCTTTGAACTCTTCGGCTACTTTAACAATTTTGGGGTAGTCTACTTTGTGGTCTATCATTAATTTCCCAAAACTATCACCTCTTTTGATTGTATCACGGATTACGGCAAATTGCTTTAAATCAAAACCAAACGATTTAGAAACTGGTTTTTCTATTGCAGGTAGCTGTGTAATTTCTTCTGTATCTTGTTTTTGTTCCGTTTTACACGAAAAAAGCACTGCAAGTGCCAACAATGCGCCCCAATATTTCTGCATTCCTTCTATTTACTTTTTTCAGGGTTAAAGATATGGTCTACCCACTGTTTACCCCAATCGTTCGTCTCTTGTTTTGAATATATTTTTGGAAAAAATATCACTTTCTGAAAACTTGGAGGCAAATATTCCTTCCAATTAGTGCCTCCTGTAGCATCAATACTACTTCCTTCTTTACCTAGATATCTATGTGCAGAACCCATATGCATTAAAGGCCAGTTCACATTGGCATTCAAATCCATCGCTTTTAAAGATTCGATAAGCTCATTGTTATCGCGATGAATTTTAGGTAAGGCCAAATACTTATAATAAATATTGGAGTCCTCCATCTGCCTAGCAATACGTATTAACCTTGGTGTATATCTATACTCAAACTGCTTTAAGGTTAAGGTTTTCTCTCCTGTGGCAACATCCGTAGCCCCTTTTTTCCAGTAGATGTTTTCGTAAAGTTCTTCTATGGTGTTTTTTGAAGAAAAAGAATCTCGCTTAGTATGATGCACCAAATGTTCCATTGCCGTTGCGTAAATCTCTATCATTCTGTATTGGGCAGACTGAAATCCACTTGCCGGCAACAAGGCCATTCTATATTGTAAGAACTGCTCCCTTTCCATTCCTTTTATCATAATACCAAAAGAGGAAATAAGGGCTGTATAATAACTATTGATGCGCCTTACCTTCTCAATAAAAAAAGCCAGTTTTTGAGATTTATCATCTACCAATTGCTTCTGTTCGTGAAGAATAAGTTTGAAATAAAGCTCCGTAATCTGGTGGTACATGATGAAAATCTCCTCATCTGGGAAATGAGTTTTTGGTACCTGAAGGCTTAATAAGGTATCTAAATGAATATAATCCCAATAGGTAAGATAGCGCTGGTATAGCAGACCATCTAGATAAGAGCTTAAATCCTGACCTGAATCCTTATATTTATCCTCAAGCTTTTCAATTTGGGAACGAATCCGCTCTTTATCCTCCATTTTAATTAATCCATTATTATTTTAAACTGATGCTTAAGACCATTATAGCCGTCCAAATCTGCTTTTATAGCTCCCACAGCCAAATCTGCCTTAATTCTAACCGGAATCTTATTAGCATCGTTAGAAACCCATAGCGATAGACTTTCCTCCTCTTTAAAAACTCTACCGGATTGCACCAAAGGTCTAAACTTAAGACATTCTACCTTACCATATTTGGTTTTTATTACTTCCTTGCCTAGATATTTTAGCTTAAAATTAAAAATACCATCATCATCATATAAAAGTTTTAATTCTATACTCTGCCCTTTTACGAGATCTTCTGCCTCATAATTATTTCGTAAATAGTAAAAAGCAGAAACCAAATCCTGCATTCCGTCCTGTATCGTAAAATTAAACTTTTTCTCGTTTTTTTTGTCATTTAGAACAGCTTTGTCGTTCTCATAATCAAAATTGATTTCCATATCCTTGGTATAGCCGCCCTCATTTGTTTTTCTTATAAATTTATATGGCCTACCATCTTCCTTATCAAAATAACTTTCATAAGTGTCATCTACCTTAAAGAAAAAACTTGCAAACCCAGTAGTTTTGCCATGGCCAACAACACGATAAACCGACCTATCGCCAATCTTAGCTTGTTTTACGTGCAGCGTGGCGTAACTCGCATTTAAAAAAGCATAATGCAGTCTAAATTTAAGCCACTCTCCAGGTTCAAAAGTAGATTCGATTTCCTGCCCCGTTACACCAAAACAAGAAATAAAAAAAACAAGAATCAAAACTCTCTTCATAATCTACATGTTAAACTAAAGTTAGAAATATGTGAGCTATCACATATACCTTTAACTATAATGTAAACAAATTTTATTCCAAAGTATTGTATAAAAAAAAGCCCGGTTTAAAAACCGGGCTTTTCCTAAATAACCAACCAAACTTTAAATTATGAAAAACCAATACTTAAAGTTGTGAGGGAACCACCCCTCGCTTGAACAAAATTAACGCATAGATTAGTAACCAAAGCAGCCTTTAACGTACTTTAACGCTTACCTTAACACTAATTTACAATTCCAATGGATTATTATGAATTCCTTAAGAAAAATAGCGCTATTTTACTACTTTGCGAGTACTGATTGGGCACTAAAAAATAGTTAAAACCAATAACCAATACTAAAAAAAACATTGGAACGATCTACTTCAGGAGACCAGGAGTAAATAAGCTGTACAGGACCAAAAAAAGATTCCCAACCATAACCCAGCCCGTACCCTGAAAAATTAGGAGCGGTAAACCATTCCCCTGTCCTAAAAATATCATCGGCTACATTGGCAAAGTTTGCAGCCCCTAAAAAATGATGCTTTGGGGCAAATTCGTAATCCAATCTTCCATATGCCTTTACATAACTGTTTCCTGATAGACTTAAAAAATCGTAGCCATAAAAAGGTATAAAATTATTGATTAAATTAGTTCCAAAACCCCCAAGGACAAAATCAAAAGAAGTTACACCAGATGTTCCTAGCTTAAATCCACCCTCAGTCTCGAGGTTCAAAGATAGATTATCGAACAGTGGAAAAGCACCGCCCATTCTAGCCTTAGAGATGGAAAAATCCTTAAAATTTCCATTAAAGTCTGAGGAGAAAAGGTAATAATGAAAATCCCCGTCAAAGAACAATCCCCTAGTTGGAAAATATTTATCATCATAAGTGTCTAACTTTAATCCCGAAAAAGCACTGTAAAAATTACTTTCTTCAAAAGATGTTCTCCCTTTAGAATCCCTTACAGGAACAATAGCTCCTGGTAATGGGTTGGTCTCGGAAATTGCACCTAGAGTTCTTGTGCTGTACTTCAAAAACTTATGCTCTGCCCCAATTTGAAAAGCAAATTCCTCCCGCACAACAGTCTGTATGTAAAACTGGTTGGTGAAATCTGTTATGTCTAAATTTATACTGTTCACGTTCAAACCTAGAGGCACGTCAAAGTTTTCGGTAATAATACCAAAATCTATTTCCGCCTCAAAATCGTTGAATCGCGAATTGATTCCAAAACTCCAATAGGTGCCCTTGTCTATATAATACTCAAAACTATACCTTAAATTATCCCCAAGAATAAAATCTATAGATGCCCTATCATCCCTGAATAATAGATTTTTCTTGGTGAAATTTAAAATTGCAGCACTTTTATAGAGATCATCGTAATGCGCCCCAACCCTAAAAAAGGCAGTGTTAGAAGATTCATCTAAACGCAAAATTAAATCCTCCTCGACACCATTAAAAACCAACTTATAACGATTTGTTTCAAAATTGCCTGTTGCGCTAAGGTTACCCATTCCTTGTTTTAGTTTGTTAAACGTAATAGGTTTTCCTAATTTAAAGCGGAGTTTCCCTTTAACATAGCCTCTAGTATGAACATTATCACCATGAATCAAAAGTCTATTTACGGTAATAGAGTCGGTCTCTTTATATGGTTTCACGACGGGTTTTAAATTACCGACCGTTGATGACAACTGCTGTAACTCATTATACCTTGATATAGCTGCAAGTTCTCCAGCCTTGATGATTTCATCTGCCTTGTTAAAATCGATTACCGAATATTCTTCAATTTTTGGTTTTATATATATGTCCGTATCGGCAGATTTTTCTGCCATATCTGCTACTGTTTGATAATTGTTTATCTGCAACAGGATTTCTGTTGCGGAGCGCAGCGATTCCCGATTGGAAAGTCCATGCTGTACATCTACACCAATAATGATATCGGCCCCCATAGCCCTCACCTTTTCTACCGGGTAATTATTGACCACACCTCCATCAATAAGAACTTTACCGTCTAAGATTACTGGCTCAAAAAGTGAAGGAAATGTGCCACTTGCCATAATTACTTCGGGCAAGTATCCGGAATTCAATATCACTTCATTTCCTGTTTCAATATCTGTAGCAATACAAACAAATGGAATGGGCAGTTTGGAAAAATCCTTTATATCCTTTACATGATATAATATGCGTACCAACTCGTTATAAATATTCTGTCCGCCGGAATATGCAGGAGGAACAGAGACCTTAAACCCATCAAAGGGGAGTGTTAAGGCATAGCGTTCAGAATCTTCCTTATCATAAAATGTTTTGGCACTCCTTGGAAGATTATCTTGGATAAGTTTATTGAAATTTATCGTCCTAAAAATAGAATCCAATTGGTCTGCTGTATAACCAGAGGCGTACAATGCACCAATAATCGCACCCATACTTGTACCACCAATGTAATCTATTTTTACCCCAGCTTCCTCTATTACTTTTAGCGCACCAATATGAGCCAAGCCTTTTGCTCCCCCACCACTTAAGACAAGTCCAATTTTTTTGTCGCCTGTTTCAATAGTATCCTGTGCCTGTACCACACCTACAAAGCATAGCAAAACAATGCATACCATCCTTACTGCAATGGAAAGTCTATTGCCATTATGTTCTATTAAAAGACCCATATATTAACTTTGCTTTTGAATCTCCTACCACCTCTTTCAAGTTTTCTATGGTAGCTTCCTTTATTCTTTTGACCGATTTAAATCGTTTTAAAAGTTCCTTTGCCGTCTTTTCTCCTACCCCATCAATTCCCTCCAATTCTGAACTAATGGCACTTTTACTTCTCTTGTTTCTATGGAGGGTAATCCCAAAACGGTGAGCTTCATTTCTTAATTGTTGTATGATTTTTAAACTTTCGGACTTTTTATCCAAATATAAAGGGATAGGATCCTCTGGAAAGTAGATTTCCTCCAGTCGTTTGGCAATACCAATAATCGCTATCTTTCCTCGCAAGCCAAGCATATCCAAGCTCTTTAATGCAGATGACAATTGCCCTTTGCCTCCGTCTATCACGATAAGTTGGGGTAGCGGGGTTTCTTCTTCCAGTAGGCGTTTATACCTTCTGAAAACAACCTCTTCCATAGAGGCAAAATCGTCCGGACCAACTACAGTCTTTATATTGTAATGTCTATATTCCTTTTTGGATGGCTTACCGTCCCTAAAAACAACACATGCGGCTACTGGATGTGTCCCTTGTATGTTACTATTATCAAAACACTCTACATGCCTTGGTTCAGAAGAAAGGCGTAAATCTTTCTTCATTTGCCCCATAATCCTATTGGTATGCCTGTCTGGATCAATAATCCTAATTTGATTAAAACGTTCTTGTCTAAAAAATTTCGCATTACGTTCAGACATTTCCAGAATGCGCTTTTTATCGCCCAATTTAGGAATAGAAACAAGAAGACCCTGCGGCACAGAAACTCTAAAGGGTAAATATATTTCTTTAGACTGTGAGTTAAAGCGCTGTCTTATTTCAACTATAGCCAATTGCAATAATTCGGAATCCTTTTCCGATAATTTCTTTTTTAGCTCCATGGTATGTGACCTAACAATAGAACCATGGGAAAGCTGAAGGAAATTCACATAGGCGAAAGCCTCATCCGAAATTATGGAGAACACATCTACATTACTTATTTTTGGGTTTACCACTGTAGATTTGACCTGATAGTTCTCCAGAATATCTATTTTCTCTTTTATTTGTTGGGCTTCCTCATACCGCATCTCATCCGCCAGTTGTTTCATTTGCCCCTTAAAGTAAAGTAGGGACGATTTAAAATTTCCCTTTACGATATCCCTTATATCTGCTATCTGACGATCATACTCCTCATTAGACTGTAAGTCTTCACAAGGCCCTTTGCAGTTTCCTAGGTGATATTCCAAACACACCTTATATTTTCCGCTCTCAATTTTCTCTCTAGAAAGGTCGTATTTACAAGTGCGCAAAGGATAAACGCTTTTTATTAGATCCAGTAGGGTTCTAACAGTTTTCATACTGGTGTAAGGACCATAATATTCAGAACCGTCTTTAATAAGACGTCTTGTTGGGAAAAGCCTTGGAAAACGTTCATTTTTCAAACATATCCAAGGATAGGACTTATCATCTTTTAGCAGCACGTTATAGCGAGGACGGTATTCCTTTATCAAATTATTCTCCAACAGCAACGCATCGGACTCTGTAGGCACAACGATATGTTTTATTGTGTCTATTTTCTTCACCATCACCCGGGTCTTCCCATACTCGTGATTTTTGGTAAAATAGGACGTCACCCGTTTTTTCAAATTCTTTGCCTTCCCTACATACAAAATAACATCGTTTGTATCATAAAATTGATAAACGCCAGGGCCTGTGGGTAATGATTTTAACTGAATTTCGATAGGAATTTGAGACATACTGAAAAATGTACAATGATGATTCAAGAATATAGCTCAAATTACTTTCTTTTTATAAAATGAGGACTTATTTTATCGATTTTAACGCAACAAAACCTAATTTTCACCAAAGTCTTACTTGATTACATGTGACTCAATCAATAACCATCGTCAAATCGAGTAATTTCTAATTAGTATCTTCTGATTTTGTTGCATATTAATTGCTTAAATCACAAAAAATGTTCTATTCTTATTCAATTTGTTAATTTTTGCATGTTGAAGTAAAATTTCAATAATCATAGGCAAAAACACAATATATTGATTTTCAGTATTTTATATCTTTTTGTTTAGAGCCACTTTTCGCTCAATTGTTAATTTTTTATCAAAATTGTGCATTTAATCGATAAAAACCGACACTTCAAGGATAATTAATAATTATTTTACTTATTTTTAGCTTGTTAATAAACCCTCGAATATGGAAAGTTATATAATCACATTAGGTACATATCTTATATTAATGCTTTTTTTTAAAGTATTTTTTGCAGTTGCAGGAAAGGAATAAAACCCTAGCAGTTTCAGTACAATTAGTTCTCCAACCATGTTGAAGAAAGTATTACGCGCAAAGTACATTTTAAGACGCAATTCACTTACCCAAGCCCAAGGCACAGACCAAAGCATTTCTATTGCAAACAAACTTTTAACATTACCTGTTTGGCAATTCGATTACTACCATATTTTTTTACCGATAATAGAAAAGAAAGAGATAGACACTTCCACTATACTCTCTATTTTACAAGGCAAGGACAAACACGTATTAGTTCCTAAAGTAATCGATTCCAACAATTTACAACACTTTCTATTGACGGATAATACCAAATTTACACTTAGTACTTGGGGCGTTCCCGAACCTTTGGACGGAATACCCATTTCACCAGATAAAATAGATGTAGTTTTTGTTCCTCTTTTGGCCTTTGATAAGAAAGGGTATCGTGTAGGCTATGGAAAAGGATTTTACGATACTTTTTTATCTCAGTGCCGTAAAAACGTTATAAAAGTTGGACTGTCTTTTTTTGAGGCTGAAGAAACAATCACAGATATTCATAACGCTGATGTAAAATTAGACTACTGCGTTACCCCTAATACAGTTTATTCTTTTGGAGACTCTTGACTTTCTATCACGTCAACGACTTCTGTCTCTTCATCTTCTTTAAAAGCCCTTTTATTGAACACCAATAAAATACCTACCCCCGTACTAATGGCCGTATCTGCTATATTAAAAACAGGTTCAAAGAATCGAAAGTTACCACCTCCTAGGTACGGCACCCAATCGGGCCAAGTAGTATCTATCATTGGAAAATAAAGCATATCTACCACTTTTCCGTAAAAAAAACCACCGTAGGGTTCGTCTGAAAACAAGGTAGCTAGCTCATTATAACTTTCATTAAAAATCATACCATAAAAAACAGAGTCTATAATATTTCCTAGGGCTCCAGCAAAAATTAACGAGACGGCTACTATTAATGTCCTAGATGTTTTTTTGAGAATTACATCATACAACCAATAGCCGATGCCACAAATAGCAAACAGTCTAAAAATTGTGAGTACCAACTTTCCTATTTTATCGGAAATCGGTAAAAGATCACTGAGTTTTGCTCCCCATGCAGCACCCTCATTTTCTATGAAGAGAATTTTGAACCAAGTAAAAACATCAATAGACTCTCCTAATACAAAATGGGTCTTAATATAAATTTTACTCCACTGATCTATAACAAGAATCAATAAAATAAGCAGGACGGACTTTTTTAAACTCATGAAATTTTAGTAAGGAACAAAAATAGAAATATTATTCGGGTTTTTTTAATTCTATATTACCCGTCACCGTAGATAAATTATAATGGTTTATACCAGGAGTTAGAACAACAGGACTCACCAGCCCATATTTACTTGACGCAGCTACACTACCTGTTTTGGCCTTTAAAACAATGTTTCCACTCTGTGTCTTAACGGTAACGTTTTGGGAAACCTGGTTCAACTCACAGTTCCCGTCTGCCAAAATAATACTTAAATCGGAAAAGCTTCCCGTAGCTATAACCCTAGTATTGGTACCGTATACCTGAACGTTTTTCCACTTAGGCAAAAATACATGTAAGGCTATAGAAACTACTTTATGGGCACTAAGTTTGTCATTAGGGTTAACAAAATTTGCGCTAAAACCAGCTTCTACACCCAAAGTGCCGCCGTCTTGGTTAACGGCTATCTCAAGGTCTTTGGTGTATTCACCCTCCAATCTAGCTTCTATTACTATCTCATCGGTATTTCCCGTTTCTAACATTACCTCAAAGCAATTTGCTGCATCAATCTGTAGGAGCGTAATGGGCGATGCTTTAATCGTTCTTTTTAGCTCTTTCTGGGCCAAAACAAATGAACCCATAAAACACAGTAGAACAAACGTAAATACTTTCAATACCTATAATTAAAAAACGCCCCGAAAGGCGTTTTAGTTAAGATTGCATGTTTTTTGCTTCTATACTCAAGGTAGCGTGCGGAACAAGCTTTAAGCGCTCTTTGTTGATAAGCTTACCCGTTACCCGACAAACGCCGTAGGTCTTGTTCTTTATGCGTAACAAGGCATTTTTCAAATCCCTTATAAATTTTTCCTGACGTATGGCCAATTGTGTATTCGCTTCTTTGCTCATGGTTTCCGAACCTTCTTCAAAAGCCTTAAACGTAGGAGACGTATCATCGGTGCCATTATTGCCATCGTTCATGTACGAACTTTTGAGCAATTCTAAATGCCTGTTCGCCTTTACTATCTTTTCTTCGATAAGGATTTTGAACTCTGCCAAATCCTTATCCGCATATCTAATATTTAAATCTTGTGCCATTTATTAATATTTTACAATAAACAATTTAGTGTTCACTTCATCAAAAGCAACTTCAGTGCCATTTTCTACACTATCCTGCAGATTAAGTTCTGCAGTAAGTGTTTCCGTTTTAATATATGCTAAATTACTCGCCACGGCTTGTTCTACAAAACCATCTTTCTGTAAATTAATAACAATTTTATCGGTTACCTCAAAACCGGACTCCTTTCGTAGGTTCTGAATCCTATTTACGAGCTCCCTAGCTATACCTTCTTTTCTAAGATCTTCGTTTATCGTAATATCTAGCGCTACTGTTATTTTACCTGAACTTGCTACAAGCCAGCCTTCAATATCCTGCGAGCTTATTTCTACATCCTGTAACTGTAAAATACTACTTTTATTTTCTATCTGGATGGATATTTCGCCCTCCTGTTCAATTTTTTGAATATCTTCCTGTGTAAATGAGTTTACCGCAGCTGCGACCACCTTCATATCTTTCCCATATTTGGGCCCTAAAGTCTTAAAATTAGGTTTGATTCGTTTTACCAAAACACCAGATGCATCATCCAACAATTGAATTTCCTTAACGTTTACCTCTGATTTTATAAGATCTGAAACTGCAAGAATATCTATTCTATCCTGTTCATCCAAAACCGGAATCATTATCTTTTGCAAAGGCTGTCTTACCTTTATTTTCTCTTTTTGACGGATTGAAAGGACTAAGGATGAGATGATTTGCGCCTTGTTCATCTTGGCTTCAAGACCCTTATCAATCAAGCTTATATCCGCTACTGGGAAATCTGCCAAATGCACGCTCTCAAAGGGTTCAGCTTTTGTGGTAGCTATCAAATCTCGATACAACTGATCCATAAAGAACGGGGCTACAGGAGCAGATAATTTCGCTACCGTTACCAAGCAAGTGTATAGTGTTTGATAGGCAGCTATCTTATCCTTTTCGTACTCACCCTTCCAGAAACGTCTTCTGCACAACCGAACATACCAATTACTTAAGTTTTCCTGTACAAAATTGGAAATTGCCCTGGTAGCGCGAGTAGGTTCATAATCTCCATAAGCCTCATCTACTTCCTGTATTAAAGAATTCAATGCTGACAAAACCCATCGATCTATCTCCGTCCGCTCACTAACAGGAACCTTTTCTTCACTAAATGCAAAGGAATCTATATTAGCGTATAGTGCAAAAAATGAGTAGGTATTGTACAGCGTACCGAAAAATTTCCGCTTGACTTCAACAATACCCTCCGTATCAAATTTTAAGTTGTCCCAAGGATTGGCGTTACTAATCATATACCAACGTGTGGCATCCGCCCCGTGCTGATTCATAGTTTCAAAAGGATCAGCTGCATTCCCTAAACGTTTAGACATTTTTTTGCCTTCCTTATCCAAAACAAGTCCGTTAGAAACTACATTTTTATAAGCAACAGAATCAAATACCATCGTACCTATAGCATGTAGGGTATAAAACCAACCACGGGTCTGATCAACACCTTCAGCAATAAAATCTGCTGGAAAGGATTCTCCTTTGTCAATTAGGTCCTTATTCTCAAAAGGATAGTGCCATTGTGCGTAGGGCATAGAGCCACTATCGAACCAGACATCGATTAAATCGGCCTCTCGTTTCATTGCTTTCCCTGATGGGGATACCAAGGTAATCTGATCTACTATATTTTTATGCAGGTCAATTTTATCATAGTTGTCCTCAGACATATCACCCACTACAAATTCTGCAAAAATATCTTTTTCCAAAACTCCTGCAGCAACTGCTTTTTGCATCTCTGCTTTTAACTCCGCAACAGAACCAATCATAATTTGCTCCGTACCGTCCTCGGTCCTCCAAATAGGCAAAGGTATTCCCCAATATCTAGATCTAGATAAGTTCCAATCGTTTGCATTCGCTAACCAATTACCAAACCTACCTTCACCAGTAGATTTTGGCTTCCAGTTAATGGTTTCATTCAACTCAAACATACGGTCCTTAACATCGGTTACCTTTATAAACCAAGAATCTAAAGGATAATATAGGATAGGCTTATCCGTACGCCAGCAGTTTGGATAACTGTGCACATACTTCTCTACCTTAAAGGCTTTATTTTCTTCTTTTAACTTAATAGCAATTTCAACATCTATTGACCGCTCTGGTGCTTCGCCATCTTCATAGTACTCGTTCTTAACGTACTTACCGCCAAATTCCTTCAACTCAGGTCTAAACTTTCCTTGTAAATCCACCAAAGGAACAGTATTCCCATTTTCGTCTAAGACCAACATCGGCGGTATTTCTGGTACCGCTTGTTTGGCTACGAAAGCATCATCCGCACCAAAAGTAGGTGCTGTATGAACTATACCTGTACCGTCTTCAGTGGTTACAAAATCTCCTGCAATTACCCTAAAAGCATTCTCCGCATTTTCATAGGGCAATACATAATCTATAAGTTGTTCGTATCTTATATTTATAAGCTCTTCCCCTCTAAATTCCTTAACGAGGTAGAACGGAATTTTCTTATCACCACCAACATAATCCAGTAACCCAGATTTCTCATCCACCTCAAAAAATTTTCCTAAAAATTGTTTCCCCACCAAGTTTTTGGCAAGAATAGCGTTCATGGGTTCAAAGGTATATTGGTTATATGTCTCTGCTAAAACATAATCTATTTTAGAACCTACCGTAAGTGCCGTATTCGAGGGTAAGGTCCAAGGTGTGGTCGTCCAAGCTAGGAAATAAATAGTTCCCTCGTTCTGTAAAAAATCGGGAAGGGTTTCTTCTACCGCCTTAAACTGAGCAGTAACAGTTGTATCCGTAACATCTTGGTAGGTTCCAGGCTGGTTAAGCTCGTGAGAACTAAGACCCGTACCTGCTTTAGGAGAATACGGCTGTATGGTGTACCCTTTATATATAAGTCCTTTATCGTAAATCTGTTTCAACAACCACCAAACGGACTCCATATATTTGGACTTGTAGGTAATGTAAGGGTCCTCCATATCTACCCAATACCCTACTTGTTCAGTCATGGCATTCCACACATCTGTATAGCGCATGACTGCTTTTTTACAAGCAGCATTGTATTCCTCAACAGAAATTTTAGTGCCGATGTCCTCTTTGGTAATTCCTAGTTCTTTTTCAACACCTAGTTCTATAGGAAGTCCATGTGTGTCCCAACCGGCCTTTCGCTTTACCTGGTAGCCCTTCATGGTCTTGTACCGAGGAAAAATATCTTTAATGGTGCGCGCCATAACATGGTGTATACCCGGCATACCATTTGCCGAAGGAGGGCCTTCAAAAAACACATAACTCTCCTTTCCCTCACGTGTGGAAATACTTTTATCAAAAATGGCGTTGGATTTCCAAAAGGCCAATACCTCGGCCGCAACGTTAGGTAAATCCAATCCTTTATACTCTGCAAACTTCATAAGAAAGGCTTATAGGTCACTAATTTAAGGTTGCAAATTTACTAAATTAGCACGTAGTATTGCACATTTGGAATTGGTAAAACAAAAGCTGTTCACTGTTCTCAAATTTTCACCTCATTAAACAGACCTTATTATTAATCTACCACACTAAATCTTAGTTTTGTAAAAGAAACAGTGTTTATCGAACACCAAGCTTTTTACTATTGGCTTCTATCTTCTTTTGTTTGCAGTACCAACATAATGGAAATAATAAAATTTCTAGAAAACCACACAAAAAAAAGGTAGTTCTACCAAAGTTTATAATTGACTTTAAAATACATCAAATACATTTTTGATTCTTTCCAAGACGAGATAACTGTAAAGACAACCGCAAAATAGTACTAGTTTTTTAAAGACTACACATTTACTAGTATACTAGCAAATGACGTCTAGTACGTACTTCTTAGTTACGTGTACTGCGAGTAACAACTCGTTTAATCTAATTATTATTATTAATAAAATATTACATGTCAGTCATTTACACCTATTCAAACCTTGAAATCTTGAGGTAAACATCCAAAAATAGATTAAGTGCGTATATCACTACGACTTAAATAAACACTAATAAATAAATACAAATGAAAAAAGTAATTTTAGGATCAGTACTTATGTTAGCTTTGAGCGTTTCTTTTGTTTCTTGTAGAGAAACAGCGGACAAGGCAAAGGATGCTGCAGAACAAGCAGGTGATGCTGTAGAAGCAGCAGGTGAAGATTTAAAAGAAGCAGGTGAAGGTGCCATGGATGCAGCTGGTGAAGCAGTAGACAGCGCAGTAGAAGCTACTTCTGAGGCTGTAGATTCAGCTAAAGAGGTCGGTTCAGAGGCTATTGATGGTGCTAAAGAAGTAGGAACAGATGCCGTGAACAAAGCAAAAGAAACTGGTGCCGATGTAAAAGATGCAGCTAATGATGCAGCCAACAAGGTTACCGATAAAGCGAAAGAAGTAAAGGACGCGGTTAAAAACTAATCCTCAACCAAAACATACAATTTTAAAGGCCCGATAAAATCGGGTCTTTTTATTTAAAACTTATATGCGACGCCTAAAATAAGGTTAGTGCCTGGTGCAGCAATACCTGAAGAGTAGCTGCGGTACCGCTGATTGGTAAAATTTTCTAAATTTAGAGATGCAACTACCCTAGGGCTTAAGGTATACTGAGATCTAAAGTTTAGGGTGTACCATGACGGTGAATATGGATTACCGTTCTTGTCAGATGCGTATATAAAATTCTTGGACCTTTCGGACACTGCAAGGTCACTAAAAGCTAGTTCACCGTTATAATTCAAAAACACACTAGTCCTCAATTTTTGGTTTTTCCATATGATATGAAAATCGCCGAAAGTTGGCGCAGCGTGCCTTGCCGGAGTATCGGTACCGTCGGAATCCTCCTCAATACCTTCCGTTATTGTAAGATTCGACGATAGGGACCAATGATCTGAGAGAAAAGCATCCAATCCAAACTCAAAACCATATACATAAGCCTTAGCTGCATTTTGAATGGCCTGTACATTGCTCAACTCGCCTTGATAGACTAGTTCAGAATTTCCATTAAAAGAAAAATCTCGTCGCACCAGTGCATCTACCAGATAGGTATAATACGTAGCACCTTTCAATACCAGCTTATCTCCAAAATTCTTTTGTATCCCCAACTCTACATTGTATGCATATTCGGGTTCTAAATCTGGATTAGGCACAACGATAGCCCCTGGCTCGGAATCGAATACCTTTCCTATATCATCTATATTGGGTGCCCTAAACCCTGTAGACCCATTAAAAGTAACCTGTAAATCTGCCTTTGGAAACCAACTAAAACCTATACTACCCGTTAGCGCACCGGTACTTAAATTAGCATCATCGAACGGAAATGAATAAAAAGTTTGGTCAAAAATAGCATCTATCCATACATGGCTGTACCGCAAACCGGACATCAAGGTAAAATTAGGCTTTGTCCTATATTCGCTATTTACATAGCCAGCTAAACTTTGCCAAGAGGAACCGTTGGGATACCGTGTAGGCGCATCAACAGTTTCAAGCGTGATTATATTCCTGTTTTCACCATTGGAGTGTACTTTATTAAAAATATATTCTCCCCCGTAATACAATCTGAAGTCTCCTATTTTTCTATTCTCCAAGTCTACATTAAAGTTAAAAGCGTCCACTTTTTCCTTGGTGCTGTTCAAAGTAACATCTTGAAAATTCCTATTATTCCTGCTTTCCTCAAAACGTTGATAGGCCGTCGTTACTTTTAATCCGTCGTATAACTTACCATTCCCCTTTTTATTTACCTGCACATTCCCCATAAACCATTTTTGTGGACCGTAAAACCACTCAGCTGAACGAAGACCTTGACTGTCGCTGGTTGGCCTTATCAACCTATCATAACGAGAATAATCAGTAGTTTCTGAATAAAAGATACCTGAGCGCACATCCCATTCGGAGTTTGGTCTAAACCGCACTTTTTGCATAAAATTTACTTGGTTGTATCCGGTGGAAACCTGTTTTTTAGGGTTTTCGTTAACAACTAATTCATCTGTGCCATTAGCCGTTTGAACAAACGAATTCCTTAGGTATGAATCTGGGCCGTAGCTACCCATTACTAAATCCTGAAAGCTATTATAGGTAAGACTGGTTAAAGCACCCCATTTCTTTTTTCCTAAGCCTACCTTAGCGTTTATCGTATTTTCCGAACTGGCCGATGAAAACCTGTAGTTAGCTCCTCCATAAACCCTAAGACTGTCGTCATCACTCAATACAGGTGTTGTGGTATAAAAATTCATAACACCACCGATGGCATCACTGCCGTAAATAACAGATCCGGGGCCAAAAATAATTTCGGTATTCTTTATTACAAAGGGGTCTATAGAAATGACATTCTGTAAGTTACCTCCTCTAAAAATTGCATTGTTCATCCGCACCCCATCTACAGAAAGCACTAGCCTGTTGGTTGAAAACCCCCTAATCATAGGGCTTCCACCGCCTAATTGGCTTTTTTGAACAAATATTTTTCCGCTATTTTGTAATAAATCTGCAGAGGTTTGCGGCGTAGTAAAAGCAATATCTCTAGCGGCTATTGATACAATTTTGTTAGGGATGTCTTTCTTCTGCTGCTCCCATTTAGATACGGACATGACCACTTCGTCCAATTGCTCAGGCTTCATTATCAAGAATGCCTTGTTTCCTTGTTTAAGAATTTGAGATTTAGAGGTTTTAAGCAACTCATAACTAAGATGCTTTATTGAAATACGTTCATTTTTTGAGAATATAGCTATATCAAAAAGACCATCAAAATCGGTAAGTGCAACTTTAGACTTATCGGAGTTGTAAATAGCTACATTAGAAATGGCGTCCCCCGTATCGGCATCTATAACCCCTACCTGCTGCGATCTTACGACTACGGCAAAAAGAATAAAGCAAAAGAAAATACGTTTGGACATTCTAATTAAAAACTTCGTTTAAAATAGCGAGTGACTTGGGTTTTCTGAATCCTTGTAAATGTAACTCAAAGTATAGGACAATAGATTTCAGTAACTCTTGACGGTCATTTTTTCTCATTTTTATAGTATGTAACTCATCAAAATTTGTGCCTAAAATTTTCTTAAAAAAGACAAGGTTTTGACCACTGATGTTAGGGTTCAAGGAAGGTCTTAGAATAAACTCGCCCTCCAATAAATCAAAATAACTAGCATCTTGGTTATTCGTTTCTGGGTAAAAACCCAAATATTTGGTTAACACCATTAAAAAATACAAATGAAAATTGGCCACATCATCATGCATATCCAACCATTGCAAAGCTGTTTCTACATAATTAAAGAGGGGTATATTCGCCTCCTCCTCATGAATAGCATTGCTCAACATTTCAGCTAAAAACATAGTAAGGGCGTTTTTTGTAACTTGCGTATGTAGGGTTTGATAGTGGTAACTAACCTTTGCTTCCCGTATACTTTCTAAAGTTCCTTTATTCCTATGACTAGCTACTAGTTCTAACTGGGTTAAGGGCTGAAAATGAGCAGTTTTTAGCTTTCCTTTCTTAGCTGACAAAACACCTTTTAATAAGTAGGATTTAAGTCCGTCTGACACCGTAAAAGCCTTAGCAATAAGGCTCGTATCACCATATTTTAATGAAGTAAGAACAATGGCTTTGGTGGTCACTTGCATTTTGAGCAGCTATTTTTTGCAAATACAAATATAGGAGGAATAATTCCGCTCAAAGATACTTAATAGGATAGTGGATAAACAAAAAATCTGCAAAGGCTAGGAGCCCTTGCAGATTATACTATTACTTATTTATGTATTAGATAACGCCTTGCGCCAACATTGCATCTGCAACCTTAACAAACCCAGCGATATTTGCACCTTTTACGTAATTACAATACCCTTCTTCATCCCTTCCGTACTCGATGCAGGAATTGTGGATATCTTCCATAATCTTACGTAATCGCTCATCTACTTCTTGACGAGTCCAGCTTATACGTAGTGAGTTTTGTGACATCTCCAGCCCAGAAGTGGCTACACCACCTGCATTGGAAGCTTTTCCTGGAGCAAAAAGAATTTTAGCTTCATGAAATTCGTGAATAGCTTCTGGTGTAGAAGGCATATTGGCACCCTCTGCAACACATATACATCCATTTTTGATTAATACTTTCGCATGCTCTCCATCCAATTCGTTTTGGGTGGCACATGGTAAAGCAATATCACATGGTACATCCCAAGGCGTTCCGCCTTTATGGAAGGTAGCTGAACTATACGTATCCGCATATTCTGAAATACGTCCACGTTTATTGTTCTTTAAATCCATCACATACGCTAACTTCTCCTCATCAATGCCGTCCTTATCAAAAATATAACCTTGAGAATCTGACAAGGTCAATATTTTGGCTCCAAGATGTAATGCTTTCTCCGCTGCAAATTGCGCTACGTTACCAGACCCGGATATCGTAACATTTTTATCCTTAAAGTCCATACCATTGGTCTGCATCATACTTTGGGCAAAATAAACAGTACCGTAACCAGTAGCCTCTGGGCGAATTAGAGAACCACCCCAAGAACGACCCTTACCGGTAAGTACTCCGGTAAACTCGTTTCTAATCTTTTTATACATTCCAAAAAGGAAACCGATTTCCCTAGCTCCTACGCCTATATCTCCTGCGGGAACATCTGTATTTGGTCCAATATGTCTATTCAGTTCTAACATAAAGGCATGGCAAAAACGCATTACCTCATCATCCGATTTTCCCTTAGGGTCAAAATCCGACCCTCCTTTACCACCGCCCATAGGGAGTGTCGTTAAACTGTTTTTGAACACTTGCTCAAATGCTAAAAACTTTAAAATACTTGCATTAACCGTAGGATGAAAGCGAAGTCCACCTTTATAAGGGCCTATGGCAGAGTTCATTTGAATACGGTATCCACGGTTTACATGAATCTCCCCGTTATCATCTACCCAGGCTACCCTAAAAGAAATAAGCCGTTCTGGCTCTACCATTCTAAGAAGAATATTCTTCCCGTTATATATTTCATTTTTGGCGATATAGGGTATTACCGTTTCTGCAACTTCCTGCACCGCTTGTATGAACTCAGGCTCGTGACCGTTTCTGGTCCTTACCTCATCCATAAATACTTTTATTTTTGCTTCCATAAAACTATTTGATATCTGTTGATGTTGGTGAATTCTAATTATATCGGCAAAATTATGGTATTATTATAATTTATACGCTGATTATTTTACAAATTGGTAAATTTTACGGATTTAGAACCCTAGGCTTAACGTATATCAAATAGAAAAACGCTTTAAACACGGCAATTCTCTATAGACTACCTTTAATTAGCCGATAGCCTGTTTTAAATCATCAATTAAATCCATCTCGTCTTCTATACCAACACTAAGTCTAATTAAGGCATCTACCACTCCGATTTTTTCACGTTCGGCTTTTGGAATACTTCCGTGGGTCATACTCGCCGGGTGGCCGGCTAAACTTTCTACTCCGCCTAAGGATTCTGCTAGTGTAAATACCTTTAGTTTTTCAACAATAGCTACGGCATCGGCGTAGCTACTTCCTTTACAGACAAAGGAAATCATACCGCCAAAATCCTTCATTTGACTTTTGGCAATAGCATGGTTTGGATGATGCTCAAATCCTGGCCAATAGACCTTCTCTATCTTAGAATGATGGGCTAAGTATTCTGCAATAGCCCTACCGTTCTCACAATGCCTTTGCATACGCACATGTAAAGTTTTTATTCCGCGTAGTACCAAAAAGCTATCCATAGGGCCGCAAACTGCTCCGCTCGCATTCTGTATGAAATAAAGTTTGTCTGCCAATTCTTTATCCTTTACCACTAATGCGCCTACCACAACATCGGAGTGGCCGCCTAGGTATTTGGTCGCGGAATGCATTACGATATCCGCGCCCAAATCTAAGGGGGTCTGCAAATAAGGGGTAGCAAAGGTATTATCTACCGCCATGAGAATATGATGCTTCTTTGCCAGTTTTGATACCGCTTTAATATCTATGATGTTCATCATTGGATTGGTTGGCGTTTCTACCCAGATAAGTTTTGTTCTTGAGGTAAGGTATTCGGTTATTTTATCCACAGAATCCATCCCTACAAAATGAAATACAATCCCGAACTTCTCAAAAATCTGCTTAAACAAACGATAACTTCCTCCATACAAATCATTTGTGCAAATCACTTCATCGCCTGGAGCCAATAGTTTGATAACGGCATCTATAGCTGCCAAACCACTGCCAAAGGCCATGCCATATTTCCCATTCTCTATACTCGCCAAAGAATTTTCCAAAGCGGTTCGGGTAGGATTAGCACTTCTGGAATATGCATATCCCATATGCCCTCCAGGTGTTGTTTGTGCGTAGGTAGAAGTTTGATAAATAGGAGTCATAACGGCACCGTAAGCGATGTCGGGTTGTTGGCCTCCATGTATGGTTTTACTATTGAATCTTAGTTTCTTATCGCTCATAATCTCTTATTATTACTATAAATGTATCGTTATCTTTTGGAGAATACAATGAAGCTGTATTTTTGTCTGATATAAAATGTCTTATGAAAATCCGCACTGTTTGTTTTCTCCTCGTACTCATTTCATTTGGATGTAAAAAAGATAATAAAATTACGTTTGAACCCCTTACCTATTTTGGTAATGAATGTACTGATTGTCCCCTAGTTGAAATTACTGTTCCAAAAGCGCTGGGCAATGCGAAGGTTGACAAGGTCGTTAATAACGCCTTAAAGGAAGAAGTAATTTACCTACTCAACTTTAATGAAGAGAATGATGCTACCGATATTGAAAGTGCCATCATATCCTTTACAAAAGGGTATACGGATTTAAAAAACCAATTTTCTGAAGAAGCTACACCTTGGGAAGCGACTGTTAACACAGCAGTTTCTTATGAGGATGACGAAATAATTACCTTAAAACTAGATTCCTATTTATTTACGGGAGGAGCCCATGGATATAACACGACCCACTATTTAAATTTTAACAAGCAAAAAAGCATTGAATTGGATACAGAAGACCTATTTAAAAACAAGTCCGATTTTGAGGAGTTTGCAGAATCAAAATTTAGAATCCAAGAAGAGATTCCTTCCCAATACGACATAAATAGCACGGGGTTTATGTTTGAAACGGGTAGCTTTTATTTACCAGAAAATGTTGGCTATACAGAACAGGGTGTTCAATTATTTTATGAACAATACGAAGTAGCCTCGTATGCAGATGGCCCAATAGTGCTCACTATCTCTTACAAGGAACTTAAAAGATATTTGGTACACAGCCCAAAACAAAAATAATTTTATATCATTTTTCTTAGGGCAAAAATAGACCCTAGGTGTATGCCTTCATGAAAATTATTAAAACTGATTGCATCCTGTACATTGCTCAAAGTTACCTTTGCGCTTGTGGTGTACGGTTTAAAATTCTTGAAAAGCCCAGCGTCATAGTCTTCCTGCGTTTGTTCTATCGTTGACACCAACACTTCTGAAATCTGTTTTATTTCAGTGTCTGTGGCTGTACCATCTGGCACGGTACCTTTCATAAATTTTTCCACAAGATTCGTTGGCACCAGCATAGCTGCACCACTAAATTTATACACCAATATTTGCTGTGTCACCACGACATGGGCAATGTTCCACCAGATGTTGTTGCTAAATCCTTCTGGTATTTTTAAAAGGTTCTCTTTAGAGGTATTCTCTAAGATTGCTATTAGATTTTTTCTGTTTTGTAAGGTAATTTCCAGCTCGTTCTTCAAGGGATATCAATTTAAATGAATGCTAAAAATAGCACATTTAATGATATTTAAGTTTCTTTGTAAGGTTGATATTTTAAAGATTAAAATGAAAAAAATATACCACCTCAGTACTTGCTCTACCTGCCAACGTATTCTAAAAGAATTACAACCTTTAGAAGGATTTACACTACAGGATATTAAAACAGAACCCATCACTCCAGCACAACTGCAAGAAATGCGTGAATTAACGGACAATTATCTATCCCTATTCAGCAAAAGGGCGATGCTTTTTAGACAACGTGGACTTCATGAACAAACCTTAGGAGAAGAAGATTATAAAAATCTTATCCTAGAGCACTATACCTTTTTAAAAAGACCCGTTATTCTCTTTGGCGAATCAATCTTCATAGGAAATAGTAAAAAAACCACTGCCACGGCAAAAGAAGCCATTCATTCGTGAACAAAAGAACCCTAGCTATTTTTGCGGCCATAGGCGCAACTACTATTTACGGCGTAAACCATACCATTGCAAAGGAGGTTATGCCTACCTATGTGCAACCTTTAGGCTTCATAATTCTTAGGGTTCTAGGAGCTGCTTTATTATTTTGGTTGATTTCTTTTTGGGGACCTAAAGAAAAAATAGATAAAAAAGATTACCTCCGCATGGGTCTATGTGCGGTATTGGGAATGGGTTTTAATATGCTCGTTTTCTTTAAGGGATTATCACTTTCCACTCCTATAAATAGCGCTGTACTTATTACAACAACACCCATTATCGTGTTAATTTTATCTGCAATCGTAATAAAGGAAAAGATTGTAGGGCGCAAGGTTTTAGGGATAGGAATAGGACTTATAGGTGCTTTGGGGCTTATTCTTTTTGGCTCCGAAATAAGACAAGACGCACCTAATATACCGTTAGGCAATTTTCTGATTTTGTGTAATTCGGTTTTTTATGGTTCTTATTTAATCGTAGCAAAAACATTAATTGCTAAATACCACCCATTTACATTTATGAAATGGTTGTTTACTTTGGGCATCCTCATCTGCCTGCCTTTCGGTTATCAAGAATTTACAGAAATAGCATGGAGCGAACTCCCTTTTGACGCCTTATGGCGAATTGCATTCGTGATTGTTGGCACAACGTTCTGCACCTACCTTTTTAACATCTTCGCGCTAACTCAATTAAAAGCGTCTACATTAAGTGCTTTTGTCTACGTACAGCCATTGATAGGTATTAGCTATGCTATCGGTACTGGGCAGGATCGTTTAACGACAGTTAAAATTATTGCTGCCTGCTTGGTATTATTGGGTGTTTATTTAGCGAGTAAAAAGCCTAAAGTTAAGGAAGGCGTATCTTAGGATAGAAATACCTGCTTGGAATTTTCTAAATGGTTTCGCATCAACAATACTGCTCTTTCCGCATCTCTACTGTGAATTTCGGATACCATATCTAAATGCTCTTGTAGAATTTCCTTCAGCAATCTTTTAAGTCCAATAACCTGCATACACAACCACAGATTACCTTTATCAAAGAGTTGATAAGCACATTGGTTACCACAGTTTGCCAGAATAATATCGTGGAAGTGAAAATCTATTTTTTGAAAAACCTTAGCACTTAGCGGTCCCTTTTCAAAAGGTACCAAAAGGTTACGTAAATCATCCATTCTCACTTGAGAACCGCTAAGTGTAAACTGTTTTATAGCTATCGTTTCCAAAGCAATTCTACAATTAAAAATCTCTAACTACTAAACCTTCATCGGGCACCTCTATTATCAACCTATCGGCCTGTAGTATTTTTAAAGCTTTCCTTACTGTTTTTTGGTCTACCTTAAGTTTTTGGGACAACGTTTCGTAGCCAATCCTTTTCGCCACCAATAAATTCCTTGGAGGCAATCATATTCCTTATGTTTTGATAGGTTTCTTGAACCGA
>RCND010000219.1_pt1 | contig 36456 bp, 28 predicted proteins | sample 2041351 | NCBI WGS metagenome assembly RCND01 (sample SAMN09708230, study PRJNA481090) | Marine sediment metagenome, whole genome shotgun sequencing project. | biome: marine sediment; feature: ocean; material: sediment; isolation source: Sewage treatment plant 12B marine sediment (STP12B) ... | reverse complement strand
GTTACCGATGAGCACCCCAATAAAGTGGTCATGGAAAGTCTTGTTGGAGGAAAACGAATCGTAAGTCCCTTAATTGGTGAACAATTGCCCCGTATTTGTTAAGTACTGTAAATCCAATAAACTCCGATGACAATGGCGAATATGCCTCCTGAAAAACGAATGCCTTTAAAAAACAATTCGTTATGTTCATTTTTTGCATATGAGGATATTTTTCCAATCACAAAAGCAAATACTGTCATTGCTATTACAATACCCATACCAAAGGCTATTACATAAAGTACAGAATCCGATTGCTTTTCAAAACCTAAGACAGGTAAGAACAATAAAAAATGGGATATACCTGCCAAACCATGCAAAAATCCAATGGAAAATGAAGCATAGTTACTTTGCTTTAGGGTTTTGTTATGAACATGATGGTGCGATTTTTCATGGGAATGTTCATGCTTATGGGAATGGATTACCACAGCATTTTCACTGTGAACATGCAGATGCTTATGGTTTTTTTCTTTTTTGAAGATTTTATAAAAGGCCCAAACCCCAATGCCGATTAATACAAATCCCACTATCTGTTCACTATAGCCCGATATTTGTTCAATAGGAATCAATTCCTTGAAAATCACAAACAAAAGCCCTATGAACATCATTCCTACGAGATGGCCTATCCCCCAGAAAAGGCCAATTTTCCAAGCTTTTTTCTTAGATTCGATCGCAAAAGGCAAAACAGCCGCTAAATGATCCGGCCCTGTTATTACATGAAATATAGAGGCTAATAAACCTGCTATCAATGAAAAAGTCACATCCATAAATTTATACTGGATTACCTTGATGGTATAAAATTAAAGCTACGAAAATAACTCTTTCTAGGTTAGCTTATTTTCATGATTTACGCCCTAAGGCTAACCTCATCTTACAATCCGAATTACCTTGTTGGGAGGTATTTTTTTGAAGGGCTTGATAATACCAATTTTTTATGTTGAACATGTTCATTATTTTTTTGCTAATGGCCCTGCGCTCTTTAAAATCAGTGTGACCAGAGGTCAATCCCAATACATGAATCCTTGCTTTTAATCCATATATATTGTTCAAATGTCAACTCTTGTTCATATACGTTGGCCGAATATATTAACTTAAAAGATGAAAACGGCTGGGAACATACTGAGTTGTTCTTTTTTGATGACTCCGATAAAAAATCTTTTATTTACAAAGATGATAGATTTTGGATAGATGAGGATTAATTCCTAAAAAGAACATCCATAATAAATATACTTTCTTGATTTACATCATTTCATTAAAAAAATAGAGGGAAATGAATACTGCACAGGATTGTACAGGTTACAAGAGAACAGGGTATGAAAACTTTTTTAAATCTGATTTCGGTTTATAGAAAATGATACTTATCATACTTCGAAAATGACTAATTATTTATCTTTAAGACCTAGTGTAACTTTTGTTACAGACCACAAAATCAAAAAATGTTTATTTTAGAAGATTATGAACTTCAACCATCACAATGAAAAGAAGAAACTTTGTTAAGAAAGCGGTTTTAGGCACTATGACCACTGTTATCGGAGCCAAAATTGTTTTTGGTAATGTACTGCCTGAAGGCTATCAACCATTGGCCTTACAAGACCCTGACCCTTTTAAGATGTTCGACAAAGATAAAGGTATGGTCGTCCTCAATGACAAACCTTGGAATATTGAAGCCAAAGCACATTTATTGGATGATAAAATCACACCCAATAAATTTATGTTCATTCGTAATAATGGTATCATACCAGAAGATATCGATGTCGGTAAATGGACTTTGACCATCGATGGGGAATCGGCCAAACAGACCAAAACGTATACACTTGCAGAATTAAAGTCAAAATTCCCCCAACATACTTACCAATTAACGTTGGAATGTGGTGGGAATGGGCGAAGCGAATTTGACCCACCTGCCAAAGGAAATCAATGGACAATCGGCGCTGTATCCTGTGCCACTTGGACAGGGGTGCGATTACGTGATATTCTAGAGGATGTGGGTATGAAAAATGATGCTGTTTATATAGGTTATCATGCTGCGGATGTTCACCTAAGTAGGGATCCAAAAAAAGAACCAATCTCTCGTGGTGCGCCTTTACCAAAAGTAATGCAAGATGAAACCTTGATTGCATTTAAAATGAACGGTAAAGACATTCCTTTGGCGCATGGTTATCCCTTACGTTTGGTTGCAGGTGGTTGGCCCGCTTCAGTATCTGGTAAATGGGTAAACCGTATAAGTGTTCGAAATATAGTCCATGATGGCACTAAAATGACTGGTACTGCGTATAGGGTTCCTTGTAACCCTGTAGCCGCTGGTGAAAAGGTAAAGGATGAAGACATGTGCATTATTGAATCAATGCCTGTAAAGTCCTTGATTACCTATCCTAAAACCGGCGCAACCCTTCAAAAAGGAAAAAAACTAAATATCAGAGGGCATGCATGGTCCGGTGAACTGGAAGTTTCAAAAATGGAATATTCCATAGATTTTGGTTCAACCTGGAAAGAATGTCCCATTGAAAAACCAGCCAACCGATTGGCATGGCAGCATTTCACGGCTAGTATTGATTTTCCAAAAAAGGGATATTACGAAGTTTGGGCAAGAGCAACAGACGCTAGAGGAATAAGTCAACCTATGCTTTTACCTGGTTGGAATCCAAAAGGTTATCTCAACAATGCATGCCATAGAATTGCCATAAAGGTTGTATAAGTATGGAAGATCATCAAAAATTCAAACAACAGGTTAGGGCAATATATCGCCTGATGATAGGTCTTTTTGGCTTGTTTGCAGTAGCTGCAATTACAGTGCTATATCTATTGTCGAACCCAAACCTATTTCAAAAATCAAAACCCGAAGCTGAGTATGTGGCAGTAGTCGAGGAAGATGACTATGACAAAATAGAAAATGGCATACATGTCCGCACAGGTTTGGTAGAAGCCGAAGGGCTAATGGCCGTGGTTAATAATTGTACGAATTGCCATTCAGCAAAACTGGTAACCCAAAATAGAATGAACAAAGAGCGATGGATCAGTACGATACGTTGGATGCAAGAGACACAAAATTTATGGGATTTGGGACAAAATGAGGATATTATAGTGGACTATCTAGTTGCCAACTACCCTCCTGTAAATAAAGGCAGGAGAGAGGTTTTAAAAGATATTGAGTGGTATGTACTCAAAGATTAATATTTTAACGATAAACCTTTTTAAGAAGAAATTATAAAATTAAATAATATAGTAATGGAAAAATACTTAGATGCTTTCGTAAACTCATTTATGGGCAGCCTTGACTGGACCTGGAAATCGATTATATTCGATGTGCCCTGGTACACTAATTACTTCTGGGGCCTTACCGTTATTTCGTTAATCGTTTGGGGCCTTGAAATCGCCTTCCCCTGGCGTAAAAATCAATCAATTATTAGAAAGGATTTTTGGTTGGATGGTTTTTACATGTATTTCAACTTCTTCTTATTCGCAATTGCCGTAAGTGGTTTCTATAAATTATTGGGGATACTTTTTAATGACCTTGGAATTTCTTCGAAGAGCCTGACACTTTTGGATCTTTCGAATCTACCTATGTGGGGTCAATTGATTATTTTCTTTATTATTCTTGACTTTGTGCAATGGTTTACCCATATACTACTTCACAAGTATCCGTTTTTATGGAAATTCCACAAGGTGCACCATTCCGTTAAGGAAATGGGCTTTGCTGCTCATTTAAGATATCATTGGATGGAGAATATTTTTTACAAACCATTAAAAACACTTGCCGTAATGGTATTGGGTGGTTTTGGTTTTGAACCTGAACAAGCATATATCGTGCATTTTGTTGCCATTACCATTGGTCATTTGAACCATTCCAATATCAAAATAACATGGGGACCGCTAAAATATATTCTTAATAATCCCGTAATGCACCTGTATCATCATGCCTTAGTCCTCCCTAAAGGGTCTTATGGTATTAACTTCGGAATTAGTCTAAGTCTGTGGGATTATATTTTCAAAACAAATTATGTTCCTGAGGATAGTGGTACTATTGAATTAGGTTTTCCAGGTGATGAGAATTTTCCACATGATTTTATCCATCAAAATATCTATGGCTTTGGTAAATCTAAAAAGGATTAAGATTTTCTAATCCTTTTTCATTTAATGGAACTGGCTTCAAAATTAATGCTCCAAATACCGCGAACTTGACCCACGTCGTATCCTGTGGCCTTATCTTCAGGATACAATTTATTCAATGTATTAAAAGTCGTAGAGGTTATTTGTTCATTGGGCGTGCCATGACATTGTAGACACATGGTATTTGTAGTTATGGGATAATAGAAATTAACTTCGCCGTTAATTTCTTCTACAATAGGGTCAATATCAAATCCAGCTTTCACCAGTTCCTTAAAGGCTGCAATATGTTCTAGCTCTTTAACATTGGCCATATTCTTTGGATTCCTGGCCTTATCTGAAACTCTTTTAATTATCGCATTGTGCATAACCGACATGCTATCAGTTAGCTTCATCGCCTCAATGTTACAAAACTCAACGGCCCCAACAGTGCCTTTTTCCTGAATGGCTTTCATTAAATTCTTACCTAATTGTGCTTTTGTTGATAAGGCATATTTTAATCCTATATCACTATAAGCAGCGGGAACATCATTCTGCCCTATACCTTTGCGCATTTGTTTGCCTTTTCCCATACCTTTCCCTTGGCCACCGCCCATGCCTCTACCTTTGCCCATACCCTTTCCTTTTCCATTTCCTTGTCGATTACCGCGCCCTTTTTGGTAATGTTCTTCAAACCAATCTGGTTCATCGATTTCATAATCATAAATATATTCGGCAATCAATTTGATTTTGTCCTCAGGGAAAGGTTGCAACGGCATAATACCGAACTTCTTGAGGGCACCTGGCATTTTGGACTTTTCTTCTGAAGGATTGTTTATCCAACTTACCAATGCATTCTGAAATTGTTCCTTCGTTGTTTCTTCGTTGATGTAATGCTTCTTAATTGCAATCATTGGTGGAGCGATCACACTCTCCTCAGAGGCTATAGGATTATGGCATATGTAACACTCGGTTTCCATAAATTTCTTTCCAGGATGCGATTCAGAAGCTATAACACCAAGTGTATCTGTTTTATCTGCCTTTGTATATTCAGAATTCTTGGCGTCTTTACATCCAGTAAGAACCAAGAGAATGGCCAATGCGTATACTATTTTCATTACTTTGACATTTTTCCTGTGGCACAGCTTACGAATGACTTGGCTTTTGCAGCTATTGTATTCTTACTTTCAATTGAAGGGTAGCCCAAATCTTTAAGTTTTTCCTTGACATTTAAGGCATCCCCGGAATCTTCGTAGGCGAATGATACCGTTGACGTATTTACAAAAACCTGAATTTCTGAAATGTTTTCCAATTCAGATAATTTATTTGTTATGGTACGGGCACATCCACCACATTTTAGGTTTTGCACTATTATCATTGCTTTCATAACTTTTGTATTAATGCTATTAATTTATTCGGAACGAACTATTCTTTAAATGGTCTATTACCATCGCATATATCCACCCTGTAAATCGTAAACTTTTTCAAATCCCATATCCAAAATTTTCTGGGCCGCCTTTTTACTCCTACTTCCCGACCTACAATATAGATAAACAGGTTTGTTCTTATCAAATTTTTCAAAAGCCTGCTTAAAACTACCGCCTTGGAAAAGATCTATATTTACCGCTTTTCCAATATGCCCGCCTTTATACTCCCTGGGCGTTCTAACATCGACCAATTGTACCTTCTTTTGCCGAATAGCAGCCTTAAAAGCGTTTTTATCAAGGACTTCGAACTTATCCGAGTTAAGGGCACTACCCCCAAAAAGTGAACTAAAAAAATTCATATTTCTTTATATTAATTTTATATACTCTGAAATTGGGGAACGGCCCTTTTTATAATGATCATTCCCTATACATCTTACTTAAACAAACTTTTTTCCAGGCTACAGCATGGTAGTTGGACAAATATATTTTGATCTAGGAATATTGGTTTTAGCTATACCCACATAACCTTCATTCACATCAACAAAATCATCCCACCCTCTTTGTTTTAGTATCGACGCAGCGATCATTGTCCTATAACCACTTGCACAATATAAAACGAAAGGAACATCTTTGGGAAATACTGCCAAATGTTTATTTAATTCATTCAAAGGAACATTGATTGACCCTAATACATGTTCGGAGTTGAATTCACTTTTTTTACGAACATCAAATACTAACGGCATCTCTGCATGATAAGCCTTTGCATAGGTTTCTGGGGTAATTCTACCTACTTTTTCAAATTCCTTTTTTGAATCTTTCCAATTTTCAAATCCGCCATTTAAGAATCCAATAGTATGGTCATACCCAACTCTTGATAATCGGGTTATTGCCTCTTCTTCTTTATTGGGATATGTGATCAAAAGGATCTCTTGCTTTAGATCAGGAATCATTTCACCCACCCACTGTGCAAAATTCCCTTTTAGACCTATATTGATGCTATTTGGTATAAAACCCTTGGCAAAATCCAGAGGATTTCTAGTATCGAGCATGAGGGCACCTGTTTCATTGGCCGCCGCCTCAAAAGCATCTGGAGATAGCGGTTTTGTACCTCTTTCCAGAACAGTGTCCAAGCTTTCATATCCTTTTATGTTCATCAATACATTCTGTGGAAAATACGCTGGTGGTGGGGTTAAACCAGTAAGCAATTCCTTTATAAATTCATCCTTGGTCATATCAGCTCTCAGTGCATAATTTACCTTCTTCTGATTTCCCAAGGTATCAGTGGTTTCCTTACTCATCATTTTGCCACAAGCAGATCCTGCACCATGATTTGGATAAACAATAAGCTTATCTTTGAGTGGCATTATTTTATCGTGCAATGAATCGTACAAATGACCCGCCAATTTTTCTTCTGTTAACTCAGAAACCACATGTTGGGCCAAATCTGGTCTGCCTACATCACCTATGAACAAAGTATCCCCAGTTATGATTCCGTGCTCTTCCCCTTTCTCATCAATCAACAAGTAAGTTGTACTCTCCATAGTATGTCCCGGAGTGTGTAAAACCTTTACCTTATAATCCCCAATCTCAAATACTTGGTTGTCCTCAGCGACAAGGGCTTCATAATTTGGTTTTGCAGTAGGACCAAAAACAATTTGCGCTCCTGTTTTTTTCTTAAGATCTAAATGGCCGCTGACAAAATCGGCATGAAAATGTGTTTCAAAAACATATTTGATCTTGGCATTGTCTTTATTAGCCCTATCAATATAGGGTTGAACCTCGCGTAATGGGTCAAAAATGGCAGCTTCGCCTTTGCTCTCTAAATAATACGCTGCATGGGCTAAGCAGCCCGTATAAATTTGTTCAATTCTCATGTAACCAAGCTTGTAAAGTTAACGGTATAAAATTATAATCAAATAATGAAATGTAAAGTAACATTGGTTACAAATCTCAGAACTTCCGAAATAAAAAAGACTGATAATTATCAGTCTTTTTTTAAACATTGAAATTAAAATTCGAATCACTTTTATAGCACATGACTATATATAATTATACATCGATTAATTTAATCTGGTTCCTATGAAGTTCTATTTTTCCTAGATTCTCGAGTTTTTTAAGCAATCTTGAAACAACCACCCTGGAAGTATGTAATTCATAAGCAATATGTTGATGAGTGGTAGATATTGTACTATCATTGTTTACACGGGCTTTGTCCTTAATATATTTTAGTAGTCGATCATCCATTTTCAGAAAGGCAATGCTATCTACAGTTTCCAACATTTCATTCAACCTATTATGATAACTCTGTAACACAAAATTGCGCCAACTACTATATTTTGCCAACCATTCTTCCATTTTTTGGACTGGAACCATAATCAGTTTTGTATTGGTTTCCGCAATGGCCCTTATCTCGCTTTTGGTTTGCCCCACACAACAGGAAAGTGTCATGGCGCAAGTATCGCCATGCTCCAAAAAATACAATAGCAATTCATCTCCATCGCCATCTTCCCTTAGTACTTTAATAACCCCGGATATCAGCAGTGGCATTGACTTTACATAATCGCCAATTTCCATAAGTTTGTGACCTTCACGAATTTCCCGATAGGTACCTGTCTGGATAATTTCGTTTATCAATTCCTCTTCAAAAAGATGTCCGTAATTTTCTTGTAGTTCTTTGATCATAATTATCTAGTAGTGCCTTATCAAGGCATTTGGAAATCTCAAAAATAATGCCCTAAATCCAAATTAAAAATGTTTATTGTGATTACTTTTAAAATACACTTAATTTTAAGTTTAAATTAGTCTTTTTAAGCTTTTCTTACAATTGAAGCCAAGATATTACCAATGCAAAAAAATGATTGATTATCGCGCAATAAAAGTAACACCAGATGAAGCCGAGAAATTGGCTTTGGAACTGTTCAATATCAAAGGAAAAGCATCTGTATTACCGGGGGAATTGGATTTTAACTTTAGATTAAAAATTGAAAATGGTGAGGGGTACATTCTAAAGGTTTCACGGCCCAACGAGAATGAAGCATATCTTGACTTTCAACAAAAACTGCTTCAACATATTGAAGCCAAGCAAATAGATATTATTGCGCCCAAAGTTAGCTTGGACGTTAATGACAAAGCCATTTCTGAATATGTTGATGAATTGGGGAATTTGCGTAAAGTTCGATTACTCAGCTGGATTTCGGGTAGAATATGGAGCTCGGTCAACCCACAATTAGATAATTTACGAACAAGCTTAGGAGAACAATGTGGAAAATTAACCGCTTCTTTGATGGGGTTTGAACACCCGATGGCCAGACGTGAATTTGAATGGGATATTGCGCAATCACTATGGACCAAAAATCACTTGGATTTATTTGAAGGTGATAAAAAAGAAATCATCACATACTTTCAGAACAAGTTCGAAGAAGAATTTAAAACCTATAGCAAACTAAGAAGTTCAGTGGTTCATAATGATGCCAATGATAACAATGTCATCGTTTCAGATGAATTAGTCAATCCCATGGTTATAGCAGCCATTGATTATGGTGATGCGGTACATACCCAAATAATCAATGATCTAGCCATTGCCTGTGCCTATGCTATCATGCACCACAATGACCCCTTGCATGCGGCATTGCCCATAATTCGCGGGTATCATGGCACCTTCCCACTACTAGAATTGGAATTGCAACATTTATACACTGCCATTGCCATGCGATTGATTATTTCGGTTACGAAATCGGCTTTGAACAAAGTCAAGGAACCCGATAATGAATATTTGTTGATCAGTGATCAGCCAGCTTGGGAAGTCCTGAAAAAGTGGCGAAAAATAAGTCCTGATTTTGCTTGTTTTAGCTTTCGGGAAACCTGTGGTTTTGCTGCCCACCCCGCTTATAAAAAATTTAAAGGTTGGGCATCAAAAAACAGTTTTGGTTTAGAGAAGTTATTCCCGACCGTAAGATCAAACGGGGTATTTCCTTTGGATTTAAGTGTTTCAAGCCCTTGGATTGGGCATCAATGCGAATTCAATGACTTGGATCTATTTCAATTTAAGATTGATAAACTTCAGAAAAAACATCCCACAAAATTAATAGCTGGTGGATACTTGGAACCAAGAGCACTTTACACTTCATCTGCCTATGATAAAATTGGCAATAGCGGCAGGGAAAAGAGAACCATACATTTAGGCATTGACTATTGGCTACCCGCCGAAACACCCGTTCATACTTTATTCGATGGTGAAGTTGTAATTGCGGTCAATGATGAAGGTGATAAGGAATATGGCGGTTTGGTAGTCTTAAAACACTATGTCAATGCTATTGAATTCTATACTTTATATGGGCATTTATCAGTTGTCAGCGCCATAAAACATACTATTGGGGATAAATTAAAAGCCGGTGACCAAATTGGCAGTTTGGGCAATTATCCTGAAAATGGCAATTGGGCCCCTCACCTACACTTTCAGGTAATGCTCTCAATGTTGGATTATATAGTAGATTACCCCGGAGTAACCTATTTTGAGCAAATCAACGTTTGGAAAAGTATTTGCCCCGACCCCAATATGCTATTCAAATCCAAGGAGCTTGATTCTATAACTGTTTTATCCAATGAAGACCTCATCGCCTATCGCAAAAAACACTTGGGCAAAAGTCTCAGCTTACAATATAAAGTGCCTATAAAAATGGTTCGTGGCAATGGTCAGTATTTAATCGATCAATTAGGCCGTAGTTATTTAGACACGGTCAACAATGTGGCCCACGTGGGTCATGAACATCTTAGGGTGGTAAAAGCTGGCCAATCACAAATGGCGATGATCAATACAAACTCACGCTATTTACATGAAAACATCAATGCCTTGGCGAAAGAATTATTAGAAACGCTTCCTAATGAATTAAGTGTGTTGCATTTTGTTAATTCGGGTAGTGAAGCCAATGATTTGGCCATACGAATGGTGAAGGCAGTAACCGGTGAACGGGATATTATTGCGTCTGAAGTCGGCTATCATGGCAATACCAATATGTGCATAGATATTAGCTCCTATAAATTCGACGGTAAAGGTGGAAAAGGTGCTCCAGAACACACGCATATTTTTCCTTTACCTGATGCATTTAGAGGTAAATACAGAGGAAAGAATACGGGGCCAATGTATGCTGAAGAAGTACAAAAACAGGTTGAGCTTATACGTGAAAAAGGCCGTGGAGTCGGTGCTTTAATTATAGAACCCATCATTAGTTGCGGGGGACAAATCGAACTTCCTGAAGGGTTCTTAAAACAGGCTTATCAATACATTAGAAAAGCCGGTGGATTATGCATTTCTGACGAGGTGCAAGTAGGTTGTGGTAGAATGGGGAAAACCTTTTGGGGTTTTCAATTACACAATGTGGTGCCGGATATTGTTACAATTGGCAAGCCTCTAGGTAACGGACATCCTTTGGCCGCCGTTGTCTGTACCCAAGAGGTAGCCGAAAAGTTTGCCAATGGCATGGAGTATTTCAACACCTTTGGTGGCAATCCCGTTTCATGCGCTATCGGTGCAGCGGTTATACGTGTCGTAAAGCAAGAAAAACTTCAGGAAAATGCATCCGAAGTGGGTGAATTCTTAAAGTCCGAATTACATCAACTTGCTATCGAATTCCCAATCATTGGGGATGTTCGCGGTCAAGGACTCTTTTTGGGTATAGAATTGGTGGATAACGAACTGAATCCACTTGAAGCGCAAACAGATTATTTGGCCAACCGAATGAAGGATCATGGCATTTTAATGAGTATAGATGGTCCTGACCATAACGTCTTAAAAATAAAACCGCCTTTAGTTTTTACCATAGATAATGCCAAAGAGTTGGTTTTTTACCTAAATAAGATTCTTCATGAGGATTTCATGAAATCATAATAATAGGCTTCGATATGAAAAAAATACTTTTTGTACTTATAGGTTCATTGATTTTATTCAATTGCAAAGATAAGCCGCTACCCGCTGTTGCAAAACAAGAAAACCACTATAACCATCAACTATTCGAAGAGAATAAATTACCTCCAAGAGCCACTTATTTTAGTTTCGAGACTACTGAAATTTCAAATAAAGAGGAATCCAAACGTTTTCTAAGCCTTAATGGGGAGTGGAAATTCCATTTTGTAAAAGATCCAAAAAACCGGCCGACAACTTTTCAAAATACACATTTTGATGATTCTGATTGGGGAACCATCCCAGTTCCTGCCAATTGGGAAGTTGAAGGTTATGACTACCCCATTTACTTGGATGAACGATATCCTTTTGATACCGAATGGCCTAAAGCACCCAAAGATTATAATCCCGTTGGAACTTATCGCAGGGAAATACAATTGAACAAGGAATTTCTTTCAGAAGAGGTTGTCATTCATTTTGCTGGCGCTAAGTCAGCCATGTACTTATATGTGAATGGAAAGTATGTGGGTTATTCACAAGGGAGCAAAACGCCTGCAGAATTCAACATCACCCCATACTTAAAAGAGGGTAAAAATGTTTTTGCCATGCAAATGTTTCGATGGAGTGATGCTAGCTACCTTGAGTCTCAGGATATGTTACGTATGAGTGGTATAGAACGCGATGTTTATCTCTATTCCCAACCAAAGGTTTTTATATCCGACTATCATGCCTACACTAATTTGGACGATTCGTATTCAAATGGGATATTCAGAGGAACGATATCCATAAAAAACACGACAAATGATGTTATTTCCAGAATTGTTGCCTTGGAATTGTTGGATGAAAATGAATCCATCTTCTCTACTGAAAAAACCATTGAACTTTCAAAAGATTCAAAAATCGATGTTGTTTTTAATGATATCGTAAAAGAGGTAAAACAATGGTCGGCAGAACAATCTAACTTATATACTTTGAGGATATCCTTGGAAGATGAAAACAGCCCAAATAACAGCCAATATCTAAACAAGAAAGTCGGATTTAAAAGGGTAGAAATAAAGAATAGTCAAGTACTTATAAATGGTAAGGCCATTTATATCAAAGGAGTAGATAGACATGAAACCGACCCACACACAGGGCATGTTGTCTCCAAAGAATCTATGGAAAGGGATATTGAACTTATGAAACAGAACAACATCAATGCGGTTCGAAGTTCACACTATCCCAACGATCCTTATTGGCTAGAACTTTGCGACACCTACGGACTCTATGTTGTCGATGAGGCCAATATAGAAAGTCATCCACTGGCCATAGATGAAAAAACACAGATAGGCAATGAGCTTTCTTGGTACAAAGCCCATTTATCCCGTACACAACGCATGTATTATCGTGATAGAAACCATCCCAGTATTTATTCTTGGTCCTTGGGAAATGAAGCTGGTGAGGGTGAAATTTTCAAAGCTACCTATCAATGGCTCAAAAAGGCTGATGATAATAGAATTGTTCAATATGAACCTGCTGGTAAGGAAGATTACACAGATCTATACTGCCCAATGTACCCAAAACCTGAATTCTTGATTGAACATGGGAAATCAGACTCCGACAAACCATCAATAATGATTGAATATGCCCATGCCATGGGAAATTCAGTGGGGAATCTTCAGGATTATTGGGATATCATCGAAAAATACCCCAATCTTCAAGGTGGTTTTATTTGGGATTGGGTAGACCAAAGTTTGGAATACAAAAATGAAGAAGGGCTGCCTTATTTAGCCTACGGACAGGACTTTCATCCTGATTTACCAACAGATGGAAATTTCCTCAATAACGGTTTGGTCGACCCATACCGAAGTCCGCATCCACATTTAGCTGAAGTGAAAAAAGTTTATGAACCGGTACAGTTCAAGTATGCCTCAGATGGTGTAGTTGTAATAGCGAACAAGAACTTCTTCTCAGATCTTTCTGACAAGGAAATAAGGGTTAAAATATTGAAGAATGGTAGCGAAATAGTACAACAAACAAATCCCAGTTTAAATGTACAACCCGGGCAATCCTTAATTGCATATTTTGATGAAATTCCAACCGTTTACGAAGCCAACAATGAATATATTCTTGAGGTAAGTTTATTACAAAAGGAATCTACGGCAATGATTCCCAAGGGACATGAAGTAGCCTGGGACCAATTTGTACTGAACAAAGGTGTTCAAAAAATCACAGAGCCAATTGTGGGCGGTGAACGTTTGAAAATTAAATCGACAGCAACGGAAATTGAAGTAGTGAACAATAATGTAAACTTAAAAATTGCCGCTAAGACAGGGGAAATTGTATCATGGACATATGGAGGCAAGCTGATTACCACACAACCCATTCGCCCTAATTTTTGGCGCCCACCAACCGATAACGATTTGGGTAATGGTATGGATAAATGGGCCAGCATATGGCAAGATGCTTCGTACAACTATCAAGCCTCCTTGGTAAGCAATCCCATTAACATTGAGAATAAGATTACTTATCAGGTTAGTTATGACCTTCCAGGTCAAGAAGCTAAAGTATTGGTTTGGTATTCAATTCAACCCAACGGACAATTATCTGTAGCCTACGAATTTCTGCCAATGAAAGATGATTTACCTAACATCCCTCGATTGGGCATGTATCTAACTTTAGCGAATGATTATAAAGAAGTTTCTTGGTATGGCAATGGGCCTGAAGAAAGTTACTGGGATAGAAAAACTGGCGTGAAAACCGGGGTGTATACTGGTAAGATCATCGACCAATTCCATCGTTATCCAAGACCTCAGGAAACCGGGAATAAAACAGATGTGCGATGGATGGAAGTTTCGTCTAATGCCATGACACTTAAGGTATCATCAGAACAGCTGTTGAATACCAGCGTATGGCCCTTTGCCATGACAGAGATTGATTTTAACACTAATGAGGCCATTAAGTCAGCATCCGGCTTAGTGCCAGTTACCTCTAAACATGGAGCTGAAATTAAAATTGGTGAAACCGTACAATGGAATATCGATATGCAACAAATGGGCGTAGGTGGTGATACCTCTTGGGGACGTTTGGTACATGATGCATATACGATTTCGCCCGAACCATACTCTTATAATTTTACCATTACACCCTTAAGTATGGAATAAAAAGGTAAATCAAGATTTGAACCAGCTATTTACTAATTGTTGCTCTTGTAAATTGCCTTCTTTGTGTTCAAACTCGTTTTTTATGCTGTTCTGAATATAATCCTTTCCCCAAATATTATAATTGGCTGCTACTTTTTCAATGGCATCACAAATAAAATCAACTTCTACAGTTGTCATAGTTGGGTGTATCGACATTCGTACCCATCCAGGTCTTTCCATTAAGCAACCCTCCAAAATTTTCTGTTCTATTGCTTTCGAGGTCAATTCATTGACATGAAGTAAAAAGTGCCCGTAGGTTCCAGCACAAGAACACCCTCCCCTTGTTTGGATTCCAAAACGATCATTTAATAGTTTTACGATTAGATTATAATGCGCATCATCAATATAAAATGAGAATATTCCCAATCTATCTTGATGCTCTCCGGCCAGAATATGCAAATTATCGATTTGGGACAGTCTTTCAAATATCTTTTTATTTATTTCATTTTCCCTATCATGAATATTCTTAACTCCCATTTCTTCTTTCAGCTGAATGGCAAAGGCCGTTCGAATGGCCTGTAAAAACCCTGGGGTTCCCCCATCTTCCCTAGTCTCTATATCATCAATATAATCGTGGTTCCCCCATGGATTGGTATAAGTGACTGTACCACCACCAGGATTATCGGGAACCAAATTCTTATATAATTTCTTATTGAATATCAATACGCCACATGAACCAGGGCCACCTAAAAACTTATGAGGGGAAAAGTAAACTGCATCTAAATATTCCTCATTACTTTCAGGATGCATATCAATTTCCACGTATGGCGCAGAACATGCAAAATCAACAAAACAAAGTCCGTTATTTTGATGAATCATTTTCGCAATTCTATGGTAATCGGTTTTGATTCCTGTTACATTGGAACATGCTGTTACTGAAGCAATTTTTATTAGATTTTCTTGATACTTATCCAATAATTTTTGAAAACTTTCAAAACAAATCAAACCAGTTTCATCACAAGGAATAATCTCAACCTTTGCAATGGTCTCTAACCAAGAAGTTTGATTGGAATGATGCTCCATATGGGATACAAAAACAATAGGTCTCAATGCATCAGGTACATTTGTATGCTCTTTTAAATTTTCAGATACCTTAAGCCCCAAAATTCTTTGGAATTTATTTACTGCACCTGTCATTCCGGTACCTACTGTTATCAGAATATCATCCTCATTGGCATTTACATGCTGTTTTATTTTTTTACGTGCCTTATGATATGCCATTGTCATTACCGATCCGGTAAAGGATGTCTCGGTATGTGTATTTGCAACCATTGGGCCAATTTTATGCAATAATTTTTCCTCAATGGGTCTATATAGCCTACCACTAGCAGTCCAATCTGCATAAATTATGTTTTTCACTCCGTATGGAGAATTGAAAGTTTGGTCAACGCCAATAATGTGTCGTCTAAACTGTTGAAAGTATTCTTCCAAATCAGTAGATATGGTTTTTTGCCTTGATAACGAAATACCCATAGTTAGTTAGTTTTTAATCTACTAAAGCGCTGATTAAATTAATGTCAATGGTACTAAAATATTTAAAAAAATATAGATAATACCTTCCTAAATTTAAACAAAACAATTGAGCAAATGTCCAAGTTTATCCAAAAATACGCCTTGTTTAAGATCAAGAAAAAGAAAAAATGAAAATTTTGATTACCACCTTTGTAACATTTGTTACTGAAAAAGAAAATTGATTCAATTAATATTATCCACAACAAAAAGAAAAATTATGAAAAGAGATTTTGAAACTAATGTCATTGGGTGGGCTTTTATTGTTTCTGCCATATTATTATGGGGGGGGTGGTTTTTTTCACCACATCATTTAGGGGAGTACCTCGTTGCCTCGGATTTTAGTGCTGTAAACGAACATCTATGGACTTGGATTTGGATGTATCGTATTCATATTTTTGGATGGGTAATTATGGGGATAGCCATGTTCGCCTTAACTTCAATAGCAACAAAGAAGCCCTATCGCGTACTTATTTATCCCGGTACGGGCATGATAATCGTAGGTACTTTTACTTTGGCAATTGCAGCTGCATTTTATTACACCTTTGGGGCTTGGGGCGTTGGAAAAACCGCAGGGAAATCGCCAGAAGAAATTCAACAGATTATGGATGGATTAAGCTACACTAATCATTACGTTACTTGTTTTGTTAGGTTTGGCCGTGTATTTTCAGGTGTTGGATTTGTAATCTTAGGTGCTGCTTTTGTTAAGTGGAACCTTGTGAACAAAGGTCTGGGTTGGTTGACAATCATAATGGGCATAGCATCTGGGGGTATAATTATGGCTATCCCAGATAATTTTGAAATTTACAAACCCTTATTCCACGTTAAAGCTGTTTGGCTTGTACTTATGGGCTTGACATTTTTGCGTAAAGGAATTAATTTACCTGAAACTGACGAAAAATAAATCCTCAGAATTCTAGATAATCTTAAAACTCTCAAATTAACTAAAAAAAAACCTCTGATAAAACAGAGGTTTTTTTCAATAAATCACTAAAATAAAGCCTACTTGGCACAGTAGTCGAATATAAAATTAAGCTAGCGCATTCCTTAAATTAGTTTAGATAAAATGGAACTTTAAACCTAAATATTCGAAATTAAACTCACGTTCGGATATTCCATTCGATATCAATCCATTTCGTGTAATTTCGTGAGCGCTTCAGATTTTGAATTCACATTTAGTTTTAAATAAATATTCTGAATGTGAAAATTTATAGTACTCGTTGTAACAAATAATTTGTCTGCAATAATTTTATAGGTCGCTCCTCTACACAAATAATCAATAATTTGATTTTCCCTTTCAGAGAGGAAATCATATGATTTTACCTGAAAATTTGAAATTACTTTTTGCACAATATCCCTACTCATCGCAGCGCCTTCATATTTTATTGAATTCAGGGCACGAAGAAGTCGTTTTTTACATAATGGTTTTGTAAGATATCCATTAGCACCATTTTTAAATGCTTTCTTAATAATCTCAAAGTCAGATTTATTACTTACCATCAATATCTTCACGTGCCTATCTTTTTTATGAAAAAGGCGTATTGCTGGAATACCTGTAAGGAAGGGGAAACAAACTTCCAAAATAATGATATCGGGCATTGTACTGGCATAATCCAGTAAGGCATTTTCTATTGAGCTATAAACGCCCTCAAGCGAAAAATCATTATATTTTTCGAAGTACGTATTGTATTCCTCATGTAGTAATACATCATTATCAATAACAATAATTTTTAAAACATCTGATCTCATAACATAAAGTATTTTGATTACATAGGTCTAATTATTTATTAAAGAAATAGAATTAGAATTGATAAAATTTCGGGATATAAGTATTGCACAAAACACAATTAACCATAACCAAAAGACGGGGAAATTTTACCTAATTATTCAAATAATAAGGCACTGAAACGATACAGGAATCCAGTTACTTAGGTATAAATAAGGTGTGCCCTATTTAGTCCCAATTAGTAATTGAAAATTATCCGTCTATTGAAAACGATTGTTAGGATCTGTAGGCTTGCTCTAAATGTAAGTTGATACTAGAATGCCTTGGGTATTTTACATTGCTTTGGTCAAAGCTTTGCCCTTTACATGTCGTGGGTTCGATTCCGACTTTTTGAATACTCTTTTTGGTACTCTTGAGGTTAAGATAGGTTTTCATTTTCATTGGGGGATTTGAAGGTTAAAATTATTTGATTTAGGTTTAATACTGGAATAAATATAGAAAAATATTATAAGCACTAGGATTATTCCTACATTTATTCGTTAAAATGCATTAGTAAAATACAGGGATACAGAAGTTTTTAGGTATGAAATGAGTGTGAATTGTCATAAAATAAAGGAGGGGCTTTTTATCTATTAAGATAGCCCCTCCCCTTAAACCCGGTAATCAAACAACTCATTGGAAACCTTTCCCAATCTCTTTATAAGGACCAAATACATCACTTAGAATTTCGTCCTTTATAATCTTAATTTTATATCTAACTCTGCTGGTGAAAATTTGATTATTCACCATTTCGTGCCATTAATCCGTATAAATGTTCGCAGCTGTAGCATTTGCACTATTAACCTGCATAATCCATTTTTCATCCCGGTATTTGCCATTTAAATTCGAGACAAATGCTGTTTGGGCATCTTTTTTATAATTAAAATCGGCCAAATAAACATAGTAGAGACCATTATCCTTGTTATAAAACTTTTTAGCATCCAAACCCTGCTCCTTAAGTGTGTCCATAAAAGCATTCAAATACCTTTTGCTTTTATATACATTAGCAATTACATAGAAGCCAGATTTCACACCTATAATATCTGCTTGGTCTAAAACCTTTATTGGAAGCTTTTCATATTTCTTATTTTTAGCTGGAGCCGTTCTTTTAAGTGCTTCTGATTCCTTGTTACTGGCGACCAAAATGGTACTCTGCGGTGCGTTATAATTTTTTTGTTTTGATTTGATACTTTGTTTTAAATCATTCCGCAATATCCTTACAATGGTTTCAAACCTTTTTTCAAAATCTTTGGACCTGGCAATTTCAATCGAGTCTTGCCTGAAAATCAATTCATCTAAAATCAGACGGTTTTCAAAAGCGAGCACATTTGAATCTTGCTCATTATTTTCTATTATTAAATGCTTCTTTTTCCCATTCTCCTTTTTACTATTCTCGGCAGTCAATCTTAAAATCTGTTCTTCATAATTCCTTACTATGCGGTCTATCTTGGCATCTTGTGAACTATCTGCATAGCTATTATCTTCATCATCATTTTTAAAAGTATAGGCTAAGGATAATTCATGATTCCATCCTAAATCGGCTTCTTTTTGTTTGAAATCTTTCTCCATCAAATACCCTATTGACATTTTTTTATTAAGATTGAATCCTAGACCCACTGACATTCCATATTCATCATGCAAAGTAGACTGTAACCATCCGTAATTTGGCAAATCCAATAGAACGGATCCAAGATAGGATAATGATCCATCTATATTTTTACCCATTTGTACTAGAGGCATAAGTCTCGCATTTTCAAACAATCCTCTTGAAGTACCAAAATTATGAGTGTATTGTAATGATGCTTTAATACTTTTATCATTGAACTGGGTTAAAAATTCATTCGTGGTTTGATTAAACTTAATTAGGTCCTCGGCATACAGTCCAAAATCAAACTTACCAACAGAAAGTGTAATTCCAGGTTGAATTGCTATTTTGCTCTCTTTTTGGGCATTCCCGACTTCGGGATCGTTTTCTGTAACTATAACACGGTTCTTATCAAGACCTTCATTAAAATACGTGACATTGGTCCCAAAAGTTAATTTGCTCTTATCGCCCAACTGTACCGCCGTGGCATAATTGGCATTGAACCCAAACTCCTGAACAACACCTGCCCACTGACTATAAACACCAATGCCCAATGCTGTATTCTCATTTAATCTATTACTAAATCCAAGAAAATAATTCTGATTGTTATCATCAAAAGTGGCATATTGATTCCTATGTAAAATATTCAGATAGGATTTATTTTCACGTACCAAAGAGAATGTCGGATTAATCAAGAATCTATTAAAAAACATTTGATTATGATAGGTACTTTTTGAGCTTAAATTTGGGCTTGCTTCTTGGCCAAATACGATAGACATATTTAAACCCATGGATAATACCATTAGCAAACTTATCTTAAATACTTTGCTATGAGTAGTCATGTTATAAGATTATAAGGGTTAAGTAATAATGTAAAACTTGGGCAAAGTCACATTTATCTAGCGACATTTGTTCAAATTGAGTCAGACATGAGTTGTGGTTGATTTCGTAAATCATTTAAGATGAATCATTTTCACCTCTAGCTCTGCCTGATTTTGGTTCTAAACAGTTTACTATTCATCTTCATAAAGAGAGGTAGTATAATCAACTTTTAAATCATTGTTCAGAATTTCCAATATATCGAATTCTTTTTTATCAAGATATTTAGTCGCATCTTGGTTGTCAATTGAGAAAGCTACTTGATGAACATTTTCTTTGCTTTTTCCTCGATTAGACACGACATATCCCATGCCTCCATTTGTTTTAAAGCGAACCGTGAAATCATCTTCCGCGCTATTGATAGAGCTGCCTAGATTAACCGCTAAACCAACATTCTTCTGATCTACTTCAACCATAAAAACGTCTAGTCCACCTTGACCCTCTCGCCCTTCAGAGGCAAAAAGCAATGTTTTGCCCCCTACTAGATTTGGGTACAGATCATTCTTCTTCGTATTCACCTTTTCACCTAGGTTTTTAGCAATACCTAAACTACCATCACTTCGTACTGTTGAAACATATATATCGTAATCTCCTAAGCTCCCTGGCATGTTCGATGCAAAAAACAGACGTTTGCCATCATTAGAAACTGTTGGGTGTAGTGCTGATGAATACTTGGGACATAAAGCAATTTCCCGAATATTTTTCCATTCACCATTTACCTTTTTTGCCTGATAAATTTTATGTACCAATTCTTTTTTCGAGAAAATACCGGTTAGTGGTTTTTGATGCATGGACTTGCTAAAATAAGCCGTATTACCATCAGCTGTTAAGACTATTGGTGATTCGTATACATTTTCAGGATTAAGTCTTTCAAGATTTAGCGGATATGTCTTTTTCTTTCCAGGAGTGCGATTATTTGAAAAGTATTCGCTTTTTAATAATGCTCCTTTAGATGAGCGATTATCAGCCAAATATTTGGCAGAATTCCCTTTTAAAGGGCTCCGTTCCATTTCGTAATCAGATTTGATCATTGTTAACCAATCCTGATGCTCGGGCATGGACGAAACTTCTATACCCATAGACTTTCTTAAGGCATACTTATACCGCTTCTGATAGCTATTATTTAAAACTCCATTGGGGCTATGCCCTTTGAGTTTGTCATACCAAAATAAGGCGGTCTCGTAATTTTCAGATAGAAAATTGGCATTTCCTAAATCCTCGAAAATCTCCTTTTCTTCATAACCCAATTTTTTGAGTTTCATAAAACTTTCTACCCTGTTGTGGGTATCATACATTTCTGTGTTATCAGTTTTAGAGGTTTTTGTTGTCTGCGCGCTTATTGAATTATAACATAATGTAATAATAAACAAGATAGCCGCGTTGTAGGTAAAAGAATTTCTCATATTGTTAAGATTTTGGGGTTCTTACATAATCCAAAGGTCAGTAAACGTTTCCAACAACTAGCTAGTAATTTTTCATAGGTTTTAAAATATTTACATTAAGATGTGTAACTATTTGCTATTAATACCTATAAAAGGTTCATTCCAAACGTATAATCAAAACGTGTCCTAAAAATCTAACAAAGGTTTCATATCTTTAGTTGGATCCTTTTTTCAATAGGAGTCTAATCGTAATACTTTAAGGATAAAGAATATGGGGTCTATAGTACCTAACATTGGCATGATTTGTTTAACGAGCACATTTCATTATGAAAAAAAACAAAAAAGAAGACATTAAACAAGGGGTATTTGACCTCTATGACGACTATGCACACGATAGGGTAAGCAGAAGGCTATTTTTGGATAAACTATCTACCTATGCCGTAGGCGGACTCACCGTATCCTCTTTACTAAGCTTTATTTCACCTGATTATATAAAGAAAATTCAAATAAAGCAGGATGATCCACAATTAAAATCTGAATTTATTACATATGATTCGCCGAAAGGCGGAGGTGCTATAAAAGGATTGCTTTCTAGACCTGCTGATGCCAAGGGAAAACTTCCGGGCATAGTGGTAGTTCATGAAAATCGCGGATTAAACCCGCATATTGAAGATGTAGGGCGACGGGCTGGGCTAGCAGGTTTTATCTCATTGGCCCCTGATGCGTTAACACCTTTGGGCGGTTATCCCGGTAATGATGATGACGGTCGCGAATTGCAGCGAAAGCGAGATCGCAACGAAATGTTGGAAGATTTTATCGCTGCCTTTGAACATTTGAAAACGCACCCTGAATGCTCTGGCAAAGTAGGTGTTGTCGGTTTTTGTTTTGGGGGTTGGATTTCAAATATGATGGCGGTCAAAGTTCCTGATTTAGCGGCGGCCGTTCCATTTTATGGTGGGCAACCTAAAGAGGATATCGATAAAATAAATGCTCCACTGTTACTGCATTTTGGGGAATTGGATAAACGCGTTAATGAAGGCTGGCCAGCGTATGAAGTAGCTTTAAAGGAACATGGAAAAGAATACAAGGCTTTCATTTATAAGAATGCCAACCATGGCTTTCATAACGATACAACGCCTAGGTATGATCGAGAAGCGGCAGAGTTGGCTTGGGAACGGACGATTAATTTTTTTAAGGAAAATCTGAAATAGCATTTAAAAACCAAAGACATATTAGTTTTAATAAATCTACGACCAATGTTCCTAGATTTTATGACATATGAATTCTTAATCTGATTTCTAAACTCCTAAACAAATTGGTTTAAAGGCACCACAAGCCAAAGCAATTATCTCTTTAAACAAACAACAAAATCAGTGTTAACACAATACCGCCAGCGGTAAAATACAATCCTTTTTTAAAGACTGAAGTGGTAGGTCTAAACATCCAAAAGGAGGATACCGCAAAAAATAAGAGCGAAACGCCAAAGAAAATACCAAGCCAATACAAAGGATGTCCGGAATGCATTTTATGTATATTGTTCATATTCTCAAGAAGTACAGGAAGTTTCTTTTCGGTATAATCTGCCACTCCTGTTTTTTTGTTGTAAGTGCCTCCTTGAAAATATAAAAGACCCCCTTCTTCCTTGTCAACTTTAAAGCGACCCTTTTGCAATGCCTGTCCTAAATTTTCTGCCGTTATATTTGCTTCCAATATTTTCTGAACATGAATCTCTTTTTTTAAATAATCGGTATTCCTAAAGGTCAATACGATTCCGCTAATTGCATAAACGACCATAATCCCTGCTAAAAAAAAGCCCAGATATCTATGTACCACTCGAAATGTTTTTTCGGTTTTTCCTCCCATACTTATAATATTATTAAAAGTTTAAGGACAAAAGAATTAATACATAATTCAATATCCTTATCAAGTAAAAATAAATTTATTAAGATTATTATTGCCTAATTTTTAAAAGGCTGACGACAATTCTATCACGCCCCTCCCATAAAGGGAATGGAATATCGTCATCCCATGAAAACGATGTCAGACAACAATTTCTGGCAATTTGGACTCACTTTTTTATTTTTCAATCTTTTGATAGCGCTCAGTCTCTTTTCGGAAAGACCAAGCTGTCGGCAGGATAGGTTTTCTTTAAATAATCCATCTGGCCCTTGGCCCAATCTGTAATCATTTTACGTTGATTATCCGATAAGTTCGCTTCGGCATGTAAACCAAAATTGGTGTAGGAAGGTAATGGCATTTCCTTATCCCCTACCATTTCGATAATTTCATCAAACTTATGGTTTTGGACAAAGAGCGGTTTTTTAGTGAACTCTGAAAAATTCAAGTGTTTCTTTCCATCGACTACATGATCATTTAACCACCAGGCTACGGGCTGTACATTAGCATACCAAGGATACTCGGTTTTATTGGAATGGCAATCGTTACAGGAAACTTGCAATACTTGGTTTACTTCAGAAGGGACTTGATATTTGGTTGAAATGTCATTGGCAAGGTCATTCGAATCGTTTTTATCTGGACGGATGAATTGGATTATTATTAATAATAAACCCAAGCCGATTAGGATTTTTTTTAGCATATTAATTTATAAATTCAATTGGTTATACAATAATAAAGAAAATTATATTGAATTTTTTGACTCCTATTCAAAACCAAATTTCTTTAGTCCTTCGTGGCTAATTTTTATCACTTCGAGCGGTTCCATGCCATCGAAAGTCATATCCTGTTCCACCATATAGTATTTCATACCTGATAGTTTTTTATTGGCCAGGATTCGAGCAAAATCAATTTGTCCATTTCCGACGGGTGCAAATCTCCCTTCCTTGTCCATATCCTTTACATGCCATATTTTAAAGCGTCCTGGATATTTTTCAAAATAGGCCACGGGGTCAGCTCCAGCTTTAGTTACCCAATATAAGTCCATTTGGAAATTTACATATTTGGAGTCGCAATGTTCCAATAAATAATCTATCGTTACAATCCCATCAGCATCCTTTTTAAATTCAAAATCATGATTATGGTATAATAGCTCAAGGCCGGCACTTTTAGCTTTCTTTCCTAAGGTATTGATTATTTTGGCCAAGTTCGAGGCGCCTCCAGTCATACCCATTATCCTGGTTTCAGGGTCAACTTTAAAAAGCCCCATTGGCGGTACGGGAATCACAAAATATTTGAATCCGGCAGCTTTAACATCGGCCATCATAGCATCGGCGTTATCCAAAGTAACTGAACCCTGATGCGTACTAATTGCCTGTAAATCTAATTCTTCCAATAAATTTTTAAAATCCTTTGGAGCCATGTTATAGAATTTACCGTCTGCATAACCCGCTGCCTCTATGTTCTTATAACCTGCATCTGCTACTGCCTGTAAAGTAGCTTTGGCATCTGAGCCCATAGCATTCCTTACCGTATATAGTGCCAATCCACCAAATTGTTCCTGTGCGTTTCCTATAAAAATACCCATCAGAAGAATTGATATTAATAGAAGTTTTGCCGGTGTTTTTAAAATTGCCTTTTTCATACTCGTCATTTTTGAAGTTATTATTTTAAGGAATTTATTTTTCAATTTTTGGAATCATTTCGCTTTTTAAAACAATATGTCTTAACAAAAAAATCCAACCACTACTGTGATAGGATTTATCTTTCATTGGGAAGGCAAAATCGCACCCATTGTTTCAAATTATTGGTTATCAGTATTTTAATTGTATTTATTAAATATCCATTCTCTTTATCGGATTTTGATTTTGAGAACAGCTTTTGAACGTATTTATTCTGTGTTGTTTACAAGGTAAAATTAGAGAATAATTTCTAAACAAATTCATCATTATAAATTATCAGGTATTCCAAAATTAAAAGCATGCGACTGCATGTCTTTTGAAATCCATTTTTCAGGTGATTTGCAAAAAAAAGTAAGGTTAACATATCGTATTGACCATAAGTTGGGTAAGTAAGAAATAGCATTGAAAGAATACGGACCGGCTACCAATGACCCCTTCAAACCCTGATTAATAAGATTGGAAATAAAACTAGTGCTAGGTTTTTTTTCATAGTTGGTTTTATTCTTTGTTGGGAGTGTCACCCATCTCCAATTTCAAGACTCCCCCTTTGGTCAAATCCCGGTGCTTTATTTCTAGATTTTCTAGTTCTACACCATTCCATTGGGCTTCTTGAATATATCTATTGATATCGCTATTGTCCGAGGCAATTATCTCAATGGTATCACCTTCATAATAGGCATTATTTAAATGAATGATAATTTGGTCGAAGATGGGACTGCCTATATCCATTTTAGGAGTTAGTTCTGCGCCGGACTTCATTTCGAATAATCCCATTTTCATTAGAGCCGACAATGAGCCCATTAAACCTTGATCTTCATCACCACTAAACCCTAATTTAGGCGACAGATCACCAAATACCTTTTTGACCACTTCCCTGGACCAATATTGAGTAAGCCAAGGTTTTCCAATATGGTTAAAGACAAAGGCTGTTTCTATAGAGGGTTGATTACCGTAATTAATCGGTATTTTTCTATAGGCATCATCCAATTCACTGGAATGGGATTTTCCTGAAGTGAAATCTAACGTGGCTGCAGTTTCAAAAGATTCATTTAACTTGTCTGCTGCAGCGTCATTTCCTCCCATTAATTTGGCGAGCCCTTCAAGATCTTGCGGCACATACCAAGTTGCTTGCGCAGCACTGGCCTCAACAAATCCTTTTTTTACTTCATACGGATCAAAAGGGGTTTGCCAATTTCCACCATGATCTTTAGGTCGCATCCATTTGGTTTCTGAATCAAACACATTCTTCCAGTTATTTGATCTTGACATAAACAACTTATAATCCTCTTCTTTACCTAAAGCTTTTGCCATTTGAGCCAAACACCAATCTTGATAAGCATATTCCAAAGTTTGACCTGCACCTTCTTGATGCCCTGCATATTTGCCCTCTAATGGATAAGGGACATACCCATTTTCAATATAATACGCTAAACCTCCCCCTTTTATAGTTTTGTGCTCATATCCAGACTTTCCCATTGTACCGCCAAGTAGGTGGTTTTTCTTCATTCCTTCGTATGCCTTTTCCGCGTCATAATTTCGAATTCCTTTCATATAGGCTCCAACAATAAACGGTGTAGAAGAAGCTCCAGTCATTACATGCGTATAGTTTCCTCCTGACGGGCCTCTTGGAATAAACCCTCCATCATCATACATGAGTAACATTGAATTTACGAATTCCTCTGCAATTTCTGGATATACCAATTCCCATAAGGTAGTAATTGTCCATTGTGCTCCCCAAAAAGAATCTGAATTGTAATGATTGAATTTTGGATTACCGTTCGCATCTAAAGGAATTTGTCTTGTTCTAGGGGTATCTCCTGTCATATCGCAGTATTGGCCATTTGCATCACTAATTATGCGTCTTCCTTGCAATGACTTCCATAAATCTGTATAAAAACGACGATGTTGCTTCTCTGTATTTCCTTCAATTTCAATACGTCCTAAACGTTCATTCCACTCATTTCTAGATGCTGCAACTACCTTATCAAAATCCCAATGATTCAATTCTGTATCTATATTGAGTTTTGCCTGTGCAGTACTTACATAAGAGACACCTACTTTCATCAACACAGGTTTTGCACTACCATCTAAGGTTAAATAAATACCCCCGTTTTTCCCATCGAAGGTATCTGTTTCCCCAAGCAATTTCTCATCTTTCCAGGACTGCATATTCTTAAAACCATCCTTTAATTCTATATGAAAATAAATATAGGTGTCTTTTGGCCTTCTAATGGTTTTTGCCATTAGGGTATATCCACTTATCTCTTTGTTGGAAATTTTGTCCACATGGCCATATTTGGTAGCCGATGGACCAAGTACGGTTCCCAAATCCAATAAAATGGAATTATTATCTTCTCTTTCAAAAGTATATCTGTGAAATCCTACCCGAGTTGTAGATGTCAATTCAACATTGATGCCATAATCCTTTAATTTGACTTGATGGTAACCCGGAAAAACCGTTTCCTCATCGTGCGAATAAGCAGATTGGTAGGCATCTGGACCTAAATGTCCCTTAAAAGTACCCGTTGTAGGCATAACGGGTACGCCCGATAATTGCCAGGCATGAATATGACTAAAGAATTTAATTGAATCTACTTCATATCGATATCCTGAATTCCAAGCGCCATCGATGGCCATATCCGGGCTTAAATTCACCATACCGAAAGGTCTGCTGGCCGAAGAAAAATAAAACCAACGAGAATTCGAAGCATCCAAAAAAGGGTACACCTGATCAACGGGTTCTACATGGTCGCTTAGCTTTTCATTATTTTCATGACAACCCCAAATAAGCAATGGTGAAACAAGAAAAAGAATTAATCGAAATTTGAGTTTTAGTCTCATATAGTGCTTATTTTATTGTACGAGCAATTGTATGTTAATGTACGGCTGTTTGGTAATTTGTTTCTGTTGAAAGTTCCAATAATTCTTCTTCGGTATTTTCAGAACCCTTTTTCGGCTTTTCGGTGCGAAGCTCCTTGATCTTATTTGGTTAAACCTTTAGGCCTATCGGAAAAGGCATTTGAAACATAGGAAATGATATCTGCAATATCTTCCTCGGTTAAGGTCTTGTTATTGACCGTTCACATTTACAGGGTATATTGAACGTTGAGGATACTGTTTTATCTATTTCTAACATCATTTAATTCCGCCAAAAGTTCCTTCACTTTCTCTGGTTTCTCATTGTACAAATTATTTGTTTCCGACGGATCGCCCTTTAAATTATATAATTGGCCAGCAGGTTCACCGGGTTTAGGGTCATAGGTTGCAGGAGTAGAAAAACCTCCTGAGCCTCTTTTCTCAATGAGTTTCCAATCTCCTTTTCTTATGGCAAAATGACCTCTTGATGAATGATGAATGATGGGTATTTCCTTCTCAACATTCTTTTTATCATTTAAAAGAACAGGTAGAATACTTTGACTATCTTCTGCTGACTGTTCATCTAATTTTACGCCAAGGACCTCAGCGCAGGTTGCCATTAAATTTGTCAAAGTAGTTTTAAAATTACTTTTACTACCAGCCTCTATTTTTCCTGGCCAACGCACAATAAATGGAACTCTGTGACCACCTTCATAGGCATCTGCTTTCATACCTCGATATATAGAAGCCGCTCTGTGATCAAACCTTTCTATAAAATCCGGTTTCCAAAAAGGCCCATTGTCACTTGTAAAAATTACGATTGTGTTATCTGATATGCCCGTCTCTTCTAAACTCTTTAAAAAATCACCAATTTGATCATCTACCATTTGTACAAAATCGCCGTATTGTCCAGCTCCAGAACTTCCATCATAATTTGGATTAGGAACCCATGGTGAATGTGGTGCGGCCAGAGGTAGATAAAGAAAAAATGGATCTTTGTCATTGGCATGAGTTTCCACAAATTTTTTACCCTGACTTATAAATTTTGGTAAGACATCATAAAAATCGAAGCTTTTGGTGACTCGGCCCGGTCTCCAGAACGCTCCAGTAGCATAGGATCCGGTATCTAGATCATTACCCGGTGTATGTTCATTGGGCAGTTCGGTTAAAACATCATTCTCCAAATAGCAATACGGCTCCATATCCAATGAGGCTGGCAATATGTAACTGTAATCAAAGCCATGGTCTAAAGGTCCATCGGTAGGTTTTTTAGTAAAATCTACCCAGTCCCCATTCATTTGAGTGACCATCCCATATTCATTGGCTGATGTGGTCTTATTGTTTATTGAATCCTTGAATTCTTCCTTCAGTACCCAATCCAATCCAAGATGCCACTTTCCAACAACTCCTGTGGTGTAGCCGTTCTCTTGTAAAAATGCCGCTGCTGTTGTTCGCTCCTTTTCCAATAATGCCTTCCCATAACCTCTCAGTACGCCTTGCGGTAATCTGCTCCTCCAGCAATACCTTCCCGTAAGGATGCCATATCGAGTGGGTGTACAAACTGCGGAGGGAGAATGCGCATCCGTAAAGCTCATTCCTTCAGAAGCAAGTTGATCGATATGGGGTGTTTTTATTTTTGAGGCCACATTATAAATTGATACGTCTCCATAGCCCATATCATCTGCCAAAATATAGACAATATTGGGTTTCCTTATAACCTCTTTTTTCTTGCATGATATACCCAATACTCCAACGAGTACAGTTAAAGTAATCAGTCCAAATATTGTTTCTTTCTTCATTGTGGTATATACTAGTAAGTTGTTAATTTTTTAAATCCGGGGAAATAACTCATCTCATTAAACCTAAATTTTCCATAAATGGCCTTAATTTATAAAGTTATAACCGTATTGATTGCATTCAAGCTTTAATCTTTTAATCAATTAAACCAAAGGCCCTAGGCATCCAAAGGGATAATTCAGGAATGTAAGTAAGTAATAGAAGTACTAGAACCATGACAGCCAATAAAGGTAATAAAGGTCGAATTACTTTAGTCACAGGTACTTTGGCCACACCACTACCCACAAACAACAAGGTACCCACCGGAGGCGTACAAACACCAATACATAAATTAAGTACAATAATAATCCCAAATTGGACTGGGTGCATTCCCAAAGCAACTGCAACAGGTAGGAATATGGGTGTGAAAATCAATACGGCTGGTGTCATATCCATAAATGTTCCTACAATCAACAGCGTAATATTGATCAACAACAATACCACCAGTGGATTCTTGACAGATTCAACCAAAGTTTCTGTCATCAACTGTGGAATACCTTCAAAGGAAAACAACCAGGACATGGCCATGGAGGTCGAAATCAAAAACATGACTATGGCGGTCGTTCTGGCACTTCTTAGTAAAATGGGTTTAAAATCTGAAAACTTTAATTCTCTATTCAAAAAGCCCAATAAAATTGCATAAACTACTGCTATAGCGGCAGCCTCCGTAGCAGTGAAAATCCCTGCTACAATACCTCCCACGACAATAACCAATAAAGTGAGGCTCAGAAAGGCATTTCTGAAATCATGGAAAAGCTTTTTAAAACTTACCCGATCGGCTCTGGGAAGTCCTTTTCTTTTTGCATAGATAAATACCATGACCATTATGGCCAAGCCCACTAATATACCTGGTATATATCCCGCGATGAACAGGGCAGCCACCGAGGCGGTCCCTCCGCTCGCAAGCGCAAAAACTATTAAAACATTACTGGGTGGAATCAATAGTCCAGTAGTAGAAGCGCTTATATTCACAGCAGCACTGAACTCTCGTGGGTATCCTTCTTTTTCCATTTTATCGGTCAAAGTACTTCCAATGGCAGATGCCGCAGCTATGGCCGAACCTGAAATAGCACCAAACAACATCGCCGCAATGATATTAACGAAGGCCAATCCCCCAGGTAAACTCCCAATCAGGGATTTTGCAAAATCTATCAAACGCTTAGCTATTCCCCCGCTGTTCATAATCTCTCCGGCCAAAATGAAGAAGGGTATGGCCAGCAACGCAAAATTATCTATTCCAGTGGTCATTCTTTGACTCACCGTTGTTATTGAAGGCATAAATGCAATATTCAAGACTAAGGTTAGTATGGTAGAAATACCTATTGAATAAGCAACGGGGACACCATAGGCCAATAATCCAAAAAAACTAACAAACAATACAATAATACTTATGGTTTCTATGCTCATGATTCTGAATTGAAGGTTCTTTTGATATGATAGATAGAAAAGAAAATAATAATGGCTCCACTAATAGGTACAATGGCATATACAAAACCAAGTGGCACTAATAACGCTGGGGAAATCTGCCCTAGTTTAAGGGTGGTATACACCAAATTTCCTCCTCCTATGATCATGACGACCAAAGCAAAAATAGCCATAATCAATTGTATTTTTTTTTGTCTTTTTATCTTTTTTCCTGATGGTAATTTGGCTAGTAGAAAATCCATCGAAAGGTGCCCTTCCTTTTGACCATTGATATAAGCTGCACCCAATACTGTTAACCAAATCAATGCAAAACGTGCAAATTCTTCGGTAAAAGAACTGGATTGTCCCACAACATATCTGGATACCACTTGCCATACCACATCCAAGACCAACAAACTAAAAATAAGTACCAAAAAGGTTTCTATGGCTTTATTCAAGAGTTTATATGTTTTTTCCATTAGTTCTCCTTGATTTTAGTAATGAGTCTTTTCAGATTGGGATCTTCCATTAATTCAATCATGACCGATTCAGTCATGGCCGAAAAAAGGCTTTTATCTGGATGATGGATCTTTACTTGGGCTTTTTCAAGCACTTTTAGATTTTCTTTGACTGTTTCGCTCCAAAACACTTTTTGACGCTCTACACTTTCATCGGCCGCCGCTTGTAACCACCCTTTTTCCTCCTCACTTAAGTCGTTCCAAAATTTTGTGCCCACTACGACCACATCGGGTACCATACTATGTTCATCTACCGTATAGTATTTGCAGATTTCATAATGGTTCGAAGTCACAAAAGAAGGGATGTTGTTCTCTGCCCCATCTACAACTCTTTGCTGCAATGCCGTGTATAGTTCACCATAGGCCATGGGCGTTGCCGAACCGCCCAAGGCGTTAACCATATTTACGGACGTCTGGTCGTTCATAACCCGGATTTTAAGTCCTTTCAAATCCTCAGGAGTCTTAACGAAACCCTCTGTAGTATAGAAACTTCTACTTCCGGCATCATAAAAACATAAGCCCCTAAGCAAATATTCACTTCCGCCTTCCAATATTTCCTTACCGATTTTACCTTCTAGAATATTGAACATATGCTCCCTGTCGCGAAATAAGTATGGAACTCCTAAGGCCTTAAATTCTGGAGCAAAGTTAGACATGGATGCTGCACTTACCTTGGTCATGGCAATACTACCGATCTGTAAAAGCTCTAACACTTCCCGCTCTGTGCCCAATTGTCCGTCAGGAAAAACCTTGATTTGTAATTTCCCATCGGATTTCTCATTAAGGACCCTTTGCATTTCCAGTATACCTTTATGAACAGGATGTGTTATGGGTAAGGAATGTGCAAAAAAGAGCATCTTTTTGTCATTGGTCGCCGAACAGGATGACAAAAACATTGCCAAAAGGATCATTGTCGCTAACGAAAAGAACTCCCTAAACCTTATTTTATTTAAAAAATGTCTCATTTAGTATTTGTTTTGAAGGCGTTGGATTATTGCCAAGGCACTTTTAACTTCTTCCGTTAAATTTTCAAAGTCACCCTTTGCAATAATATCCTTGCTAATAAGCTTAGAACCCATACTGAAATAGGTTTACATCCTCAATCAGTACCGTATTAAAAATTAAAATATTCTTTAGCGTTGTTGTAACTAATGTCCTCTACTATTTTACCAATCCAAGCCATATCATTGGGCAATTCCCCGTTCTTGATATCATTTCCAAAAAGATTACAAAGAACACGTCTAAAATATTCATGTCTTGGATAGGAAAGAAAACTCCTGGAGTCTGTTAACATTCCAACAAAACAACTGATGAGTCCTATGTTCGATAATGCATTCAATTGTTGGGTCATGCCCTCTTTTTGGTCCAAAAACCACCATGCAGATCCTAACTGGACCTTTCCTTTGATACTGCCGTCATTGAAATTCCCTATCATGGCAGCCATTACTTCATTATCCGAAGGATTTAAATTGTATATAATAGTCTTGGTCAATACATTCTTACTGTCGAGTTTGTTCAAGAATTTGGACAGATTTTCGGCCTGGGGGTAATCACCAATGGAATCCCAGCCTGTATCAGGTCCCAGAAGTTGGTGCATACGACTATTATTGTTTCTAAGCGCTCCTAAATGAAATTGTTGCACCCAGCCAAATTCGTGATACGTCTCCGAAAGAAAAAGGAGCAAAGCACTGTGAAATTTTGCCACTTCCTCTGCGGTTATGTTTTGCCCATCTCTTTTCTTCTTGAAAATTGATTTAATTTCAGATTCCGTAAAATCTTCGGCATACAGGTGCTCCAGGCCATGATCGCAAAGCTTGCATCCATTTTCATTAAAAAAGCTTATTCTATTTCTAAGTGCATCACAAAGTTCATCATAGGAACCAATTGCATTTCCCGTTACAACCTCCAATTCATCTAGGTAATCGTTGTACGATTCGGCACCAATAAATATGGCTGTATCAGGCCTGAATGCCGTACTTACCTTGGTTTTAAAATTACTTTTCGAAAGTTTTCGATGGTGTTCCAAAGTATCTGTTGGGCCTTCTGTTGTACATAATACCTCAACATTCATTTTGGACAATAAATTTTGGCAGCTAAAATCAGGATTATTTAATTTTGCAGAAGTCTCCTGAAATATAGCATCCGCGCTTTTGGCATTTAGCAGTTCAGCAATCCCAAAATACCTATCCAATTCCATATGAGTCCAGTGAAATAATGGGTTACGCATAGTAAAGGGAACGGTGTGGGCCCATTTTTGAAACTTCTCCAAATCACTGGCATTCCCCGTAATATATTTTTCATCTATGCCCAAGGTTCGCATAGCTCTCCATTTATAATGATCCCCATTGATCCATAGCTCTGTGATATTCCGATAAATTTTATTTTCAGCTATTTCATTAGGAGGCAAATGGTTATGGTAATCAATAATCGGCATTTTCGCAGCATACCCATGATAAAGCTCTTCGGCATATTTATTATCCAATAAGAAATTATCATGAATGAATGTATTATTGTTCCCCATTTTATGCGCTATGTTAATGCTAATTCATTGATTTAATAATTCCTACTTCCAACCCTCTTAGCTCGGCCAAACCCCTTAGTCGACCTATGCCCGAATAACCAGGGTTGGTTTTCTTTGCAAGGTCATCGAGCATTTGATGCCCATGGTCCGGCCGCATGGGAATGGCAGCATCTGTCCTTCCTTCCTCAACCCTTCTTTTTTGTTCTACCAATACTTCTTTTACAATACTGAACATATCCACATCACCTTCCAAGTGATTAGCCTCGTGGAAATTCCCCTGGGCATCCCGCTGCGTACTTCTTAGGTGTAAAAAATGCACGCGGTCTGCGAAATGCTTGAAGATCCGTACCAGATCATTGTCTTCCCTAACGCCCAAAGAACCCGTGCAAAAAGTAATGCCATTGGAGTTATTGGGTACTTGTTCAAACAGATATGCATAATCCTCTTCTGTGCTCACTACCCTAGGTAATCCTAAGATGGGATATGGTGGGTCATCAGGGTGAATACACATTAACACTTTATTTTCTACTGCAACCGGAATTATCTCTTTTAAAAATAACACCAAATGTTCTTTCAATGTGTTGGCATCAATATTTTTGTAGGTGTCTAAAGCTTGTTGAAATTGATCAAGCGTATAGCCTTCTTCAGCTCCAGGCAATCCGGCAATGATGTTATTCACCAATACAGTTTTATCTTCTTCAGAAAGTGATTCAAAATAAGATTGTGCTTCCTGCTGCTGTAGTTCTGTATACGCGTTTTTTGCACCAGGTCTTTTTAAAAGGTGTAGTTCAAAAGCAGCAAAGGCAGTGGCATCAAATCGCAAGGCCTTGGATCCATCTTCAACTTCAAAATCCAGCGAAGTTCTGGTCCAATCCAAAACAGGCATAAAATTGTAGCAAACGATGTTGATTCCACAACTGGCCAAATTCTGTATACTCGTTTTATAATTTTCCAAATACAATTGAAAATCCCCGGTACGTGTTTTAATGTTTTCATGAACTGGAATACTCTCCACCACACTCCATGTAAGTCCGGCAGCATTAATCAAACTTTTTCGTTCGTTGATCGCCTCAATAGTCCAAACCTCTCCGTTTGGAATTTGATGCAATGCGGAAACAATACCCGTTGCCCCTGCTTGTTTAATATCATTTAAAGAAACTGGGTCCTTAGGGCCGTACCATCTCCATGTTTGTTGCATCTTCATTTTATGATCGATATTTAATATTCTCTTTATACTCCGCTAAAGGCGCTAAAACCACCATCGATCGGGACAATGGTCCCAGTCACAAACGAGGCCGCATCACTAATGAGCCAGTGTATGGCTCCGTTAAGTTCGTCAGCATCCCCAAATCGTTTCATAGGGGTATTTTTTATAATTGTATGTCCCCTTTCGGTAAAGGTGCCATCTGGATTGGTTAAAAGGGCACGGTTTTGATTTCCAATAAAAAAACCAGGTGCTATTGCGTTTACGCGTACACTCCCATCAAATTTTAGTGCCATTTCCGTAGCCATCCATTTGGTAAAGATATCAATGGCGGCCTTGGAAGCTGAGTATCCAACCACCCTAGTGACCGCTTGGGTTGCGGTCATCGATGAAATATTGACAATATTACCAGAACGTTGTTTGGACATTACTTCCCCAAAAACCATTGAGGGCAATACAGAACCATTGAGGTTCAATTCGGTCACTTTTTTAAAATCCTCCATTTTAAGATCAAAAATGGTTTGGTCTTCGCCAATTGTTGCTCCTGGCATATTTCCGCCAGCAGCGTTGATCAATACATCAATTTTACCCCATTTATCAAGGATCTCCGATTTGGCCTTTTCAAGATGACCTTTGTCCAAAACACTTCCAGGAATACCTATGACCCCAGGGGCTATTTCTTTCAATTCAACGACTCTTTGTTCAACCTTTTCGGGAAATAAATCGAGTATTGCGATTTTAGCGCCTTGTGTCATTAAATAGGCGGCCATACTACCTCCCAAAGCCCCAGCACCACCA
>RCND010000163.1_pt1 | contig 36735 bp, 33 predicted proteins | sample 2041351 | NCBI WGS metagenome assembly RCND01 (sample SAMN09708230, study PRJNA481090) | Marine sediment metagenome, whole genome shotgun sequencing project. | biome: marine sediment; feature: ocean; material: sediment; isolation source: Sewage treatment plant 12B marine sediment (STP12B) ... | reverse complement strand
TTTGTGACCAACTATGTTTTTGTAGACACTGAAGGTATTAAAAAACAAAGTGTATTAGTACATCAAATTGGCCATGCATGTGGATTACTGCATTGGTATTGGCAAGATAATTTTATGATAACTCCATCATCATTAAGTAATGATAAAGTTACTTTTTGGCAAGCTAATATTCTAAGAAGCTCAAGACATTTACGTTATACTTAACCATTAAAGGTTTGACCAAGAATAAACGAGCTTCTGTAAGTAAAACCGATGAAGGTTTGTTTGTGGAGGTTGTGTAATAAATGAGTCAAGGTCTGATTTAAGTTAAGGTTTCACTTAAGTGAGGGGCTAACTTAAGTTAGCCCCTCACTAATGTCTAAAAAGAATAAAGGTTAACAGGATTCCTTTTTTTTTAAATTTCATGACTGATACTTTTTCTTCATATTAATCAAATGATACTTTTCTAAATTCCGTTTGTTTGATAAATCCAGTTATAGCTACGAAAACTAATAATATACTTTCGGACATTAATATCCTATTTTCGTCCAAGTTTGATAGATTCTGAATTGATAATAGAGTTTATTTGTATATTTATTTTTTATCAAATCTCAACACTATATAAAATTTTAACTATGAAATCAATTACCTACGCTTTGATTGCCCTACTGATTTTTTCAGTTTCTTGTAAAACAGATAAAGAAAATACATCAAAAACTATAGCAAAAGGACCAATTGCAAAAAAAATTCCTGATACCTTAACGATTCATAATGATTCCCGGATCGACAATTATTTTTGGATGCGCTTAAGTGATGAGCAAAAAAATGCCAAAACTCCAGATGATCAAACACAAGATGTGCTAGACTATATAAATGCTGAAAATGACTATTTAGAAAAAACTATGAGTCATACTGAAAAACTTCAAAAAACACTTTACGATGAAATTGTTGGGAGAATAAAAAAAGATGACCAGTCAGTACCCGTAAATGATAATGGTTATTCATACTATTCTAGATTTGAAGAAGGTGGTGAATATAGATTGTATTGCAGAAAAAAGATTGGTAGTGACCAGGAAGAAATCATGCTGAATGGACCGGAAATGGCAAAGGGTTATTCCTATTTTGGATTTGCAAGTCGTGCCGTGAGCCCAAATAACGAGGTATTGTCTTATGGTCTTGATACAATTTCCAGACGTCGATATACTATATATTTTAAAAATTTAGAAAATGGAGAATTATTAGCTGATAAATTAGAAAACACAACTGGTGGCACAACATGGGCAAATGACAATAAAACGGTTTTTTATACAACTAAAGATCCCGAAACATTAAGGTCTAATAAAATATATAGGCATGTATTGGGGACCTCTCAATCAGAAGATGTTTTGGTTTACGAAGAAAAAGATGACACATTCAGTTGTGGTATTTATAAATCAAAATCAAAAAAGTATTTATTTATTTGGAATAGTCAAACCCTTTCCACAGAATTTCACTATTTGGATGCCAATGACCCGAATGGATCCTGGAAAGTTATCCAGCCAAGAGAAAATAATTTAGAATATGATGTTTCACATTATGATGATCATTTCTATATACGAACAAATTTGGATGCGAAGAATTTTCGACTAGTGAAGACACCTATTACGGCGACAAGCAAAGAGAATTGGACTGATGTTATTCCGCACAGTGAAGAACGCTTTTTAGAAGGTGTAGATCTTTTTGAAGATTATTTGGTTGTTTCAGAAAGAATGAATGGTCTGATGGCCTTAAGAATAAAACCTTGGAAAGGAGATGAGCATTATATTACATTTAATGATCCGGCGTATGTAGCTTATACGACATCTAATTTAGACTTTGACACAAGTATTTTGCGATATGGATACACTTCCTTAACTACTCCAAATAGCACTTATGATTATAATATGGATACAAAAGAACAAGTTTTGTTAAAACAAGAAGAAGTCCTTGATCCTGAATTTTCAGCCGCTAATTATGTTTCAGAACGGATCTATGCAACAGCAACCGACGGAACTAAAATTCCGGTTTCATTAGTTTATAAAAAAGGAGTGGAGAAAAACCAAAATACGCCCTTATTACTTTATTCTTATGGTTCTTACGGAAGTAGCTCAGAGCCGTATTTTCAGTCAAGTAGATTGAGTCTTTTAGACCGAGGATTTATATATGCTATAGCGCATATTAGAGGAGGTCAAGAAATGGGTAGATACTGGTATGAAGACGGTAAACTTTTAAAGAAGAAAAATACCTTTACTGACTTCATCAATGCAGGAGAATTTTTAGTTCAAGAAGGCTATACCAGTTCGGATCATTTATATGCCTATGGAGGATCTGCTGGAGGGTTGCTAATGGGTGCAATTTTAAATATGAAGCCAGACCTTTGGAATGGCGTTGTAGCTGCGGTTCCTTTTGTTGATGTAGTTACTACTATGTTGGATGAAACGATACCTTTGACAACTTTTGAATTTGACGAATGGGGTAATCCTAAAATTGAGGAATATTATAATTATATGAAATCCTACTCACCCTATGATAATGTTGAAGCCAAAGCTTATCCAAATATTTTAATTACTACAGGTTATTGGGATAGTCAAGTACAATATTGGGAGCCAGTTAAATGGATTGCGAAACTCCGTGAAATGAAAACAGACAACAATTTACTTTTGATGGATTGTAATATGGATATTGGGCATGGAGGTGCCTCAGGAAGGTTTGAAAGATTTAAAAGAACAGCTTTGGTTTATTCTTTTATGTTGGATCTGGAAAATATCCAAGATTAGGACCATTAAATTTACCGCATGGCGTAGTTTTATATGTGTCGGTTGCAGTTCCCAAACTGAAGTCAATTAAACCTATTTATAATATTGTGCCAGCAGCGGTTCCACCTATAGGTGCAGAATAACAGCGGATAACTGTTCCTTCCATTTTTTTATCTATTTTGTTTTGAAAGTTTTAAGCATATCCTTTAGCCGTCCTTCTATAGTTTTTAATTAACTTTGATTTAATCGAAATCAGTTCCAACTGATACCAAAGAAATAACCTAAAGATCATGACCAAAGAACAAAGAAAAAGACCAAGGGTCGTCACTTTTCTTTTACGTATATCTTTAGTGTTATTTATTCTTCTTCTTGTTGTTGCGGGTTCTTTGTTTTTTTATCTTAATAGTAAGAAAAATGATATAAGTGAAGATATTTTAAATTCTGTCAACAAAGAATTAAAAGGTGATTTTTCGGTTAAGGGTATTTATTTGGGATCCCTCTTTGGCTATCCAATTCTTCAGGTTTCAGTCAATGGATTAAAATTTCATGCACCATCAGGGCCTAATACCAAGGGAGAGCTAATTTTAGAGGTGAAAACAATAAAATTTAAGGCTGATCTTAGAGATATTTTATCTAAAAAAATTGAAATAGAAAATGTGTATATCAAAGAAGCACAACTTTTTATTGAACGTGACAGTCTTGAAAATATGGTTATCGCAGAAGGATTTCAACAGATAAACCCGGCTTCAGATAAAAACGATTCCACAAATTTATCAATTCATATAGATAATATACTAATAGAGGATTCTCAAGTCTTGATCTTAGATCGGCCAACTGCAGTTCAATTACCGTTTAATTTGAAGCAGGTCAAAGGAACTTTTGAATTAGAAAATGAACTGATACAAGGGGTGGCAAACCTTGTCTTGGATTCAATAGATTTTATTGAAACGGAAGCTTTATTTTTCAATGGCCTTCCAATTCAACTATTTGCCTCCTATGCTGTCGATATTGGTAAGGAAAGAGTTATGATTAAGGGAAATAGGCTGGATATTGATGATGAGCCTTACCGTTTTAATTATGATTATAATTATACAGATAAACCATCAATGGATCTGCATTTCAGTTCTGGTGATCAGGGAGTAAACCTTGGGACTCTTTTTATTGCAGAGGTTGATACAATCAACGACAATAAAACGATAGAACTCTTGGGTCAAGGAGAGTTTAAATCTGACTTGCATTGGGAAATTGATTCTAATAAGCCTTTTTTTGAGGCCGTAGAGGCTACTTTTACACTTGAAGGCAGAGACTTAAAGATCTATGGATTAGACCTTGATGATGTTATTGACAAATTTAAAAGAAGTCAGAAATTTAACCTTGCTGATGTAGGAGCTGTAATGTTTGTTGGCCCTGCCGGTATTGCCGTAACGAAAGGTGCAGATTTTGCCCGTCTTGCTTTTACAAAGCCTGGTGACTCAACTCAGGTAAGACATTTTCTCGCTGAATGGAAAATCAAGAATGGTATTTTAGCTACTCAGGATGTGGCGCTGAGCACCAGTAACAATCTTGTTGCTACTGATGGTTGGTATAATATACAAAACGACAGCCTGGATTTTAAGATTTCGATTTTAGACAAACGCGGTTGTGATTTGGTAGGGCAACGGATATATGGCAAGGCATTGAATCCTGAATATGGCAAGGTGAAATTGGTTAAAACCTTGTTGGGTCCTGTAAAGAATTTTTTCAGGAATGTTGGGGTTGCCAAATGTGATACAATTTACCAAGGAAGGGTTGAACACCCGGGCAAGTGACGGTGTGAGTTAAGTTACCTTTTTACTTAAATCAGCCCCTCACTTAAGTCACCCCCTTACTTCAAAAAAATAAAAACCTCCATCCATATCCCAAATACCTGATATTCAGTATTTAGTTGTATATTAGAATAAGTTTCACCCCTTCTTTATAAGTAAATGAACAACATGTTATTGTTAGGGTTTACTTAAGAAAATATAGCAATGTGTTCTTCATAAAATAACATATCATAAACTAAAATAAATCAATCATGAAAAAAGGTGCAATAAAAGTATCAGTATTATACCCCTCAGGAGAGGGAAAACATTTTAACATGGATTATTACACCAATAAACATGTGGCGATGGTAGTCGGACTTCTTGGTGATACCGTTATCGGCGCTAGTGTTGAAAAAGGACTTGGTGGAGCTGCCCCGGGAGATATAGCCCCTTTTGAGGCCATGGGTAATTTGTATTTTGAATCAATGGATTCATTTCAGAATTCTTTCGGGCCTAACGCGGCACAGATCATGGCCGATGTGCCTAACTTTACGAATATTGAACCTCAGCTTCAGGTTAGTGAAGTGATTGTTTAAAAAGTGTCCTCAGGTTTTGTGTTTATGAAACCTGAGGAATATTTTTTTGAAAAAATTGAATTTAATTAATAAGTGTTCGCTCGTTTTAAGAATGTTCTCATATTCCTAAATGATAAAAGGAGTTTTTGAATTAGGCACACAAGTATAAATCAGTATACCTTAATTATTAAAGATCTTCATCAAAATCATCTGCATCTTCATCAATCGTATCTGCAGAAAGTATCTCGTCATCTTCTTCTTTTTCAGCTTCGGTCTCTTCAACATCATCATTATTGACGTCAAACTTTTCCATGGTGTCAGCTAGTCTTTTACTGATTTTAACAAGGTAAATTGTGTCTTCAGTTTTAACCTCGACAGCCTCGATTAATTCATAGCTGGTATTTCTAAAGGTAATGATATCAGTATCATCATATCCGTCAGGAAATTTGGTTACCAATAACTCTAAGATGTCCTGATTTAGTTTTTTATAATCTACAATGACTCTTTTCATAATGCACCTTAATTCTTGTTCGACAGTTAAATTGTTTTAAGCTAAATTAATGTTTATAATTATATTTTTTTAAGACAATTTAAATTTAATCATTTTTTACATGATTGGGAAGGTTGATTGAATTGTACTATAATTAAGATTATTTAATATTTTATTGACAATTGTATACTATTACGAATTTATGAAAGCCTCAAAATATTTAGTTTGGAAGTCCAACTACATCAAAGTTTTATTATTATCTTTCATCTAAACGATATGAGTTGTGTCAATCGATAATAATGAACTTAAAAATTTATTACCATATGATGGAGAGGTCCTTTATTTCCCTAATTTTATAAGTGAAACTGCATCGGCAAATTTATATAGGGCCTTATTCAAAGATATTTTGTGGGAACATGATGAATATTTAATGTATGGAAAAAGGATTATAACCAGAAGAAAGGCAGCCTGGTATGGTAGTAAGCCATTTGACTATACCTATTCTCGAATCAATCGAAAGGCTCATATTTGGAATAATGAATTGGATGATATCAGGGAATTGGTAGAATTGGGAACTACCAATTCGTATAACAGCTGTTTGCTTAACCTTTATCCTGAGGGTATCGATGGAATGGGCTGGCATAGTGATGATGAGAAAGAATTGAGGCCCATGGCTGCTATAGCATCATTAAGTCTTGGAAGTGATCGAAAGTTCTCGTTTAAGCATCGAAATACAAAGGAAACAATTTCACTTACTCTGCAAAACGGTAGCCTGCTGCTCATGAAAGGAACCACACAAAAACACTGGCTTCATCAGTTGCCAAAAACCCAAAAGACCATTGCTCCTCGCATCAATCTTACTTTTAGAAGTATAATTGACAGCAATGAGCATCTATAAATTTGAATTTGCTTTAAACTACATTATATTTGAAAGCCTTAAATCTATACCCATGAGTTCTATGAACATTGAATACCCGTCATTCAGTTTAAAAGATAAAGTAGCTTTGATTACAGGAGCCGGCAGAGGCCTCGGAAAGGCATGTGCCTTAGCTCTTGCGCATGCAGGAGCAGATATAGCTCTTGGTCTTAGAGATGTGAACACAGCTTTAGATTTGGAATCGGAGATTAAGGCCATGGGTAGGCGTGTGATCAGGGTTCAGATGGATGTATCTACTGTGAATGAGATCAGAAGCGCTGTAGATCAGGTAATTAATAGCTTTGGAAGGATTGATGTTTTGGTGAACAATGTTGGGGTAGCACCGGGAAATCCGGCTGAGAAAGTTACTGAAGCAGATTATGATCTCACCATGAATCTTAATGTGAAAGCCATGTTCTTTACCTCACAAGCTGTTGCAGGACATATGATACAGCAAGGGAGTGGAAGAATTATCAATATGAGTTCACAGGCAGGAACGATTGCCCTTGATGATGAATCAGTATATTGTATGAGCAAAGCTGCCGTAAACCATATGACCAAAAATCTGGCATCAGAATGGGCCAAGTTCAATATTCAGGTTAATGCGGTAGCCCCAACATTTATAGAAACACCAGGAACAGAGCCTTGGTTGAAAGATCCTGAATTTAGGCAAAGTGTTTTAGATAGAATTCCTCTTGGCAGGATAGGTAAACCGATGGAAGTAGCAGGTGTGGTAGTTTTTTTAGCCTCAGCCTCGGCCTCCTTGATCACTGGGGAGATCATCATGATTGATGGGGGTTGGACACTAAAATAATCTTAATGATGATCAATTTTCAGGAGGTAAAAGGCGACCGTGACTTGGAAAGGATAGAAAGCATGGCAAATATTATTTGGCATGAACATTATACCCCCATTATTGGTGCAAAACAAGTCAAATATATGCTTGACAAGTTTCAATCTGTAGGCACCATGAAAGGCCAGATCGAGAAGGGCTATCAATATTTTCTCATCAATTCTAATGAAAATGTGGTAGGGTACCTATCATTTGAAATGAGGGAGAAGTCCTTGTTTTTAAGTAAAATATACCTTCTTAAGAATGAAAGAGGAAAAGGAATAGGAAGAAAGGCAATGCAGTTTGTGTTCAGTATCGCTAAGGGTTTAAGTTGTAAAAAGGTATCTCTCACAGTCAATAGGTTCAACCAGAATTCCATCAGGGCTTATGAAAGTGCAGGTTTTGATATAAAAGGGGAGTTAGTGCAAGACATAGGGAATGGTTTTGTTATGGATGATTATTTGATGGAAAAAACTGTCTGATCTGTTGATAATAGCATACGATTCTTTTTTAATAGCGCTTTAGTTTTTATATATTTATGCTTTGCAGACAGTCCATATTTAATCTATGAAGCACTATTCCCAATTAGTATTATTTTACCTTTTTTTGATCGCCTGTCCGGCAATGAGTTTTGCCCAATTGAGTCTGGATTCTTGTCAAGTCAAGGCGAGGAGAAATTATCCCTTAATTCAACAATACGAGCTTATTGATCAAACAACTGAATTTACTTTATCAAACGCCAATAAGGCTTTTCTTCCACAATTGAGTTTTAATATTATAGGTGGGGTAGTTGACGGTTTCCCAAGTTTTGATAGCCCTGGGTCTACTGAAAGTTCTTCTTCAGACATGCAATTGATCAGTGTAGTTCAACTTAATCAGGCCATATGGGATGGAGGGGCAACTAAGGCAAGTAAAGAATTGATCAAAGCAAATGCTAAGATTGAAAAAGCAGATGTTGATGTGGCCTTGTATCAAATCAGAGAACGGGTCAACAACTTATATTTTGGAATCTTACTGATCGAAGCACAACTTCATCAGAACGATATTTATTTTGAAAATCTTCAGAGAAACGCCAAACGAATTCAAATTGCCGTTGACAATGGAACTGCCTATAAGTCGGATCTGGATGAAATAAAAGTGGAATTGCTCAATGCTGAAGAAAGAACTACAGAATTGGTATACAATAAAGCGGCCTATAGCAAAGTGCTTTCGGCTATGATAGGTGAAGCTGTTCCTCCTGACCTTATCCTTAAACAACCTGAAAAGGAGTTGCTTGATCTGGATACTTCCATTGGGCGTCCTGAACTGTCGTTATTTGCGAATCAAAAGGCGCTGATTGATGCTCGATCACAATTGAACAAATCAGCTTTGTATCCGAAAATTGGTATTTTAGGCTTTGGTACCTTCTTGACACCAGGAATTGAATTTGGGACTTCAGATATAAATCGAATTCTGGTCGCTGGACTTAGTGTTTCCTGGGATATTGCAGGTCTATATCGCAACGGGAATAATAAAAAACTAGATGAACTAGGCTTACAGAGAATTCAAAACCAGGAGGAAACCTTTCTGTACAATACAAATCTTCAATTGAGTCAGACCCATGTGGAATTGCAAAAATACCAGGAATTGATTGAGAAGTCTGAGGAGGTTGTCGTGATTAAAGAACGCATCAAAAAGGCGTATGAGGTGAAGTATGAAAATGGGGTGTCTACCATGACCCAATTGCTAGACAAGACCAATGAAGAAAACCTGGCCAAACAAAAATTGATCATGCAGCAGATTCAATACTTGCAAAAACAATATCAATATAAATATAAATCAGGAAGCTAATCCTTTATAAAATAACACATGAGAAACGCATATATTTTGATCTTAAGTTGCTCCATTCTTTTGACGTCGTGCAATTCCGAAGATAGGTCCAATGAGGCTACAGGCGTTTTTGAAGCTGTTGAAGTGATTGTATCGGCAGAAGCCACGGGAAAATTACTCAGCTTTGAAATACATGAAGGGCAGCAGTTAAAAAAGGAGACTATTGTTGGGCAAATTGATACCGTGCAGTTGTCTTTAAAAAAAATGCAGTTAAGGGCAAATCAATTGTCTGTTCAAGCTAATAAACCAGATGTGCCTTCTCAGATTGGTGCCATAGAAAGAGAAATTGAAAAATGGGAGTTTGAAAAGAAAAGGACTCAAAAATTACTCGAAGGAGATGTGGCTACTCAAAAGCAATTGGATGATATTCAGGCGCAACTTGATGTGCTTAATGCCAAATTAACAGCGCAAAAGAAAAGTTTGGGTTCCAGTGTTAGTGCCATTGATGCGCAATACAATGCCATGGAGGTGCAGATCGATCAGTTGGATGATCAAATTTCACGTTGTGAGATCCACAGTCCGACCGACGGTACGGTTTTGGTCAAGTATACGGAGCCAGGAGAGTTTGTAAACACCGGCAAGCCCTTGTTTAAAGTGGCAAATATGGATAGAATGATTTTAAAGGCCTATGTAACAGCAGAACAATTAAAAAACCTAAGCCTCAATCAAAAGGTGCAGGTGTTTTCTGAGTTCGGGGCGAGCGAATCTAAAGAATATGAAGGAGTGATTACCTGGATTTCAGACAAGTCAGAGTTTACTCCTAAAACCATTCAAACACAGGATGAAAGGGCAAACCTGGTCTATGCAGTTAAAGTAGGCGTTGAGAATGATGGCTTCATTAAGATTGGAATGTACGCTGCGCTTAAATGGGAGGCTGAATGAAAGTAGTTTCAGTCAATAATATCACAAAAAGTTATAAGGGAGTAGAAGCCTTAAAAGGAATTAGTTTTGAGGTTGAAAAAGGAGAGATCTTTGGAATAATCGGCCCAGACGGAGCCGGTAAAACCTCTTTATTTCGAATTTTAACCACGCTGCTATTGGCAGATTCCGGGACAGCGGTGGTCGATGGTAATGACGTAATTACCGATTATAAACAGATTAGGCGAAAAGTGGGGTATATGCCGGGGCGGTTTTCCTTGTATCAGGATCTTACCGTAGAAGAGAACTTGCATATTTTTGCCACTTTATTTGGCACTACAATTAAGGAAAATTATCATTTGGTCGAAGCCATTTACAGCCAGATAGAACCCTTTAAAGATAGAAAGGCAGGTGCCTTATCAGGAGGGATGAAACAAAAACTAGCCTTGAGTTGCGCTTTGATTCATGAACCCGTTGTTCTTTTTTTGGATGAACCTACTACAGGAGTTGATCCGGTATCCCGAAAGGAATTATGGGATGTACTCAAAGATTTAAAGCATCGGGGTGTAACGATTCTGGTATCGACGCCTTATATGGATGAAGCCAATATGTGTGACAGGATCGCTTTGATACAGGATGGTGCCTTTCTTAAGATCGACACACCTGATCAGATCAAAGCGAATTATGATCAGATTTTATGGGCTGTTCGTGGAAAAGAAATGTTCAGGTTATTAAAAGATCTCAGATCCAATAAACATATAATTGCTTCTCATGCTTTTGGCGACAGCCATCATGTAACCATACAGAAAGAAACTGAAAAGATGGGAAAATCGTTTAATAAGGAGGATTTAAAAACGTATCTGAAAGAGAAAAATCATACGGAAATTGAAATAGAGCCTATTGAGGCAACTATTGAAGATTGTTTTATGGAACTCATACACTAAAGATGAAAGTAATTTCTACAAAAGATCTGACCAAAAAATTCGGGAGCTTTACCGCTGTTGACAAGATTAGCTTTGAGGTTGAAAAGGGAGAGATCTTTGGATTTTTGGGTGCCAATGGAGCGGGAAAAACCACGGCAATGAGAATGCTGTGTGGTTTGATTCATCCGACTTCTGGCTCAGGTGAAGTGGCAGGATTTGACATCAAAAATGAGTCTGAGATGATCAAAAAACACATTGGTTATATGAGTCAAAAATTTGCCCTCTATGATGATCTTAAAGTCTGGGAGAATTTAAGGTTGTACGCCGGTATTTATGGTATGCCTGAAAAGGAGATCAATAGTAATATTGACGCACTTCTTCAACGTTTGGGGTTCGAAGAGGAAAAAAATACCATGGTGAAATCCCTTCCTCTGGGCTGGAAACAAAAACTGGCTTTTTCTGCAGCGATATTTCACAAGCCAAGAATCGTATTTCTTGATGAACCAACCGGAGGGGTTGATCCTATTGCCCGAAGACAGTTTTGGGAGATGATCTACGAAGCAGCAGATTCGGGTATTACCGTATTTGTCACGACCCATTATATGGATGAGGCCGAATACTGTGACAGGGTATCTATCATGGTAGATGGAAGAATTGAGGCCCTTGACAGCCCTAAAAACTTAAAGCTCCAATTCAAAGCAGGTAATATGGATGAAGTTTTTAAGAAACTGGCACGAGCAAAGGAACAAACCAAAGAATTATGAAGCAATTCCTTGTATTTACCCAAAAAGAGTTCTATCACATCTTTCGTGATAGATGGACAACTATGGTCTTGTTATTGCTTCCCGTACTTATGATCCTTTTGTTTGGTTATGGCATAACTACCGAGATCAAGAATACCCGTTTTGCTGTGTTTGATCCTTCCAAAGATATAAGCACACAGGCCATTGTCAATAAACTTCAAATCAGTGAGTATTTTACACTGGAAGAATATCTCACTGACCCTAAAGACATTGAAAAGGTTTTTAAGGAAGGCAGAACAGGCTTTGTAGTCGTTTTTAGTGAAAAATTTTATCAAAATCTTTTACAAACCGGAGAGGCTCAGGTACTGTTAATTTCGGATGGGACCGACCCCAATACGGCCTCAACATTAACGAACTATGCCTCAGGAATTATCAGAGAATATTTAGGTGATCTGAATCAGGGAAGGGAAGTGCCCTATACGATTCATACCGAGATCAAACTTTTATATAACCCAACACTTGAAGGGGCTTATAGTACTGTTCCTGGAGTTATGGGTATGATCCTTATGTTGATCTGTGCCATGATGAGTTCTGTTTCGATCGCCAGGGAAAAGGAATTGGGTACCATGGAGGTAATTCTGGTTTCTCCCATGCCGCCATTACTCATCATATTGGCCAAGGTGGTGCCTTATTTTACGCTTTCCCTGATAAATTTTGCAACGGTGCTTTTTCTGGCAGTTTTTGTACTAAACGTGCCGATAGTGGGTAGCTTGTTGCTGTTGATTTTTGTATCAGTGATCTTTATTTTTGTCTCTCTTGCCTTAGGCTTGCTTATTTCATCAGTGGTTGATTCGCAGATCGCGGCCCTACTTTTTTCTGTAATGGGATTGATATTCCCTGTAATCATGTTGTCCGGTTTGATGTTTCCCATTGAGAATATGCCCTTGATTCTGCAAGGAATTGCACAAGTGATCCCGGCAAAGTGGTATATCTCTGCAACAAGAGCCATCATGATCAAAGGGGTTGGCTTTGCCTCCATTGCAAAAGAAATACTTGTACTGAGCTTTATGGCTGTTTTTTTAATAGGCCTAAGTCTTAAAAAATTTAAAATCAGACTGGAATAATGATGCTTAAATATTTGATAGAAAAAGAGTTTAAACAAATACGCAGGAATGGTTTTATTCCTCGTATGATCATTGCCCTTCCCATTGTGGCCTTGATCATTTATCCTTTTGCTGCAAATTTTGAAGTAAAGAACATAGCCCTTAGTGTGGTTGACCATGATAAGAGCAGCTACTCACAAGAGTTGATACAAAAGGTACAGGCTTCAGGTTATTTTAAGATATCAGATGTATCTAATAGTTATCAAGAGGCGCTGCACAGCATAGAATTAGATGAATCGGATGTGATCCTTGAGATTCCTTCAAACTTTCAGTCAAATATGAACAGAGACCGAAAGGCCTCTTTAATGATATCAGCCAATGCGGTTAATGGAAATAAGGGTGGGCTGGGAAGTGCTTATTTAAATGCGGTGATCAACGACTTTAATCAGGATATTCGAACTGAAATTTTAGGTGGAAATCAAGCATTGAAGCAACCTGGTCTGGAGATTGTACCCTTGTACAGGTATAATCCTACCTTAAAATATGAAGTGTATATGGTGCCCGCATTGATGGTGATGATACTGGCCATGATCTGTGGGTTTTTACCAGCATTAAATATTGTGGGTGAAAAGGAAAGTGGGACCATAGAACAGATCAATGTCACGCCCATAAAGAGATCGGTCTTTATCCTTTCAAAACTCATCCCTTATTGGATTATCGGGTATTTTGTGCTGAGCCTTGGTATGTTGATCGCCCTGTTCTTTTGGAAGCTCATCCCTCAGGGAAGTGTGCTCACCATATACTTTTTTGCGAGCCTCTTTATCGTTTCCTTTTCTGGTTTTGGTTTGGTGATTTCCAACTATGCCGTTACGATCCAGCAGGCCATGTTTATGATGTTTTTCTTTGTACTTACCTTTATTTTTCTGAGTGGTTTGTATACTCCGGTTGAGAATATGCCTGCCTGGGCACAAAGAATCAGTGATTTCAGCCCGCTTAAATACATTATTCAGGTACTTCGAATGGTCTATTTAAAAGGAAGTGATATTCGAGATCTGACAAGACAATTAATTGCCCTTATTTCTTTTGCGCTGTTTTTCTATTCCTGGGCCATTCTCAGCTATAGAAAGAGAGAATAATATTTACTTGAATTAGTATAATTTCATGAGACTGATATTATCAGTAACATCTACCCCCATTTAAAGTAAAAATAACGATTTTATTTTGCCAAAATATTCTTTTATCGTAATATTGTGTCATAGTTACACAATAACTGATTTATGAAAAAAATAGCGATTAAAGTTTTAAAGGGATTAGGGATAGTATTGCTCTTACTGATTATCCTTGCAGGAGGGGTCTACTATAAGAGTATCAATTATAATATGTATGACCTGCAAGCCAATAAAGAGTTATTGGCTGAGCCATCAAATGAAGATGGATATGATGCACTGGCGGTAGATTTGGTGGGTCAAATGACGCTTGAAGAGAAAATAGACCAAATGTATGGTGAGAAAATATGGCAAATACCAAAACTGGCGATCGGTTTTTTAGTTAAAGAAAGATTCCCACATGTGTATGTGGGTGAAAATAAAAGATTACATATTCCGCCATGGGTTCTGTCAGATGGACCAAGAGGAGCAAGGGTCATGGATCAGGACATTATGAGCGTCACCACTTTCCCTGTGGGAATGGCCAGAGGCGCAAGTTGGGATATTGATTTAGAAGAGAAGATTAATGAGGTGATCGCTGCTGAAATGAGGGCCAATAAGGTAAATTACGCTGCCACGCCCTGTATTAATTTATTGCGTCATCCGGCATGGGGAAGGGCTCAGGAAACCTATGGAGAAGATCCTTGGCTATTGGGAGAATTTGGTGTTGCCGCCGTAAAAGGAATTGAAAGCCAGCAGGTGATGGCTTGTCCAAAACACTTTGCATTGAACAGTCTGGATAATTCCAGATTTGTGGTTGATGTTACCCTGGATGAAAGAGCCTTAAGAGAGGTGTATTTACCTCATTTTAAGAAGACGATAATGGTAGGCAAGCCAGCCTCTGTGATGAGTGCCTATAATAAGGTTTTGGGAGAATATATGGCTAATAATAAATATCTACTTAATGATATTCTAAGAGATGAATGGGGTTTTGAAGGTTTTGTTTCCTCTGATTGGTTTCAAGGTACCTATGACGCTATCGGAAGTGTCAAGGCCGGACTTGATGTTGAAATGCCCTATCAGCAGGTATATAAATATAAGACGCTGAAAAAAGGAATAGAAGAAGGAGAAATCACCGAAGCAGATATAGATAAAATGGTCATACGAACCTTGAAAACAAGGCTCAAATATGCTTTTTCAGATGATGAGGATAAATATCCAAAAGAGTTGATATCCATTGATGCTCATGTAGCATTGGCGAAAGAGGCAGCTGAAAAAGGCATGGTATTGATCAAGAATGACGGAGTATTGCCTTTAGAAGCAAGCAAGGAGATGAAGGTGTTGGTATTGGGAAAAATTTCCAACATGGAAAACACCGGTGATCATGCCAGTAGCAATTCAACCTCTCTGGATATTGTTACTCCTTTCGAAGGAATTCAAGATTTTAATGCCCGTTTGGGCAATGAAGTGGAATTGTATGACGGGCCTGATGTGAACATAGCTGCTGAAAAAGCGAAAGAAGCTGATCAGGTAATTATAGTTGTTGGCTATACCTTTGAAGAAGAAGGAGAATATATAAATCTTCAAGATGACATGGGGAAATCCGCTGAAGCTGGAAAGTTATTAGGTGAAAAAGGAATAGGAGGTGACAGAGAAAATTTACGTTTGTTGCCAGAAGATGAGGCGCTGATTCATGAAGTTGCGAAAAGCAACAAAAATATCATTGTAGTTTATGTAGGTGGTAGTGCTATCAATATGAACTCCTGGGAAGCGGAAGTATCGGGTATTTTATTTGCCTGGTACAGTGGAATGCAAGGAGGAACAGCCCTCGCCAACGTGCTTTATGGAGAAGTGAATCCAAGTGGTAAATTGCCATTTTCCATTGCGAGAAACGATGAGGATTATCCTTATTTTAATCCCTATACCTTAAAAATAGAATATGGCTACTACCATGGCTATACCTTATTTGATAAGAAAAATATTGAAGTAGCCTATCCTTTTGGATACGGATTGAGTTATACTACTTATTCATACGATAATCTTCGGGTTGAAGAGGCTTCATTGTCTAAAGAAGGAACACTTAAGGCAAGCATAGACGTGAGTAATCAGGGAGATGTGGTTGGAGAGGAAATAGTTCAATTGTATATAGGATTCAAAAATTCAAGTGTTGACAGACCTGTTAAATTACTTCGCGCTTTTGATAAAGTCTTATTGAGTCCGGGAGAAACTAAAACAGTTGAGCTTGAAGTAGCCGTTCCGGATTTAGCTTGGTATGATCCGAAAGCGAAAGAATGGAAAATTGAAGAGATGGAATATGAATTGTATGTGGGGCCTAGTTCATCGGAAAGTACTTTAATAACAGATTCATTTCTTGTGAATTCATTATAGAACGTTTACCCCAATAATTAATGGAGATCTTGGATCAGGAATTAAACCCAAATCCCTTTTCTAAAAGTTTATTGTATTTTTCATTGTCAAAAGAATACAAATAAGGGGCCTTATGTGCGCCTCCTTCCAGATGTTTTTCATGCCTGATAAAGATGTCAAGTTTTAACATCTTTCTTTGAAAATTACCACGATCTAATTTTTTCCTTAAAATAGATTCGTATAAGCCCTGTAGTTCCTTCATTGTAAACTTTTGTGGAAGCAGGGTGAGGCCTATAGGCAAATAGTTGATTTGATTTTTAATATAATCAATCGCCGTTTTTACAATATCATTATGATCAAAAATAAGATCAGGTAATTCATCCAAGGATGCCCATTTGATCATTTCACTGGAAAAATCAGGTTTAGGATCGCACTTTTGAATATCGACCAGAGACAAGTAACCAGTAGTTATAAACCGTTGCTTGAACCATTCAGACATCTTTTCATTTACACCAATAGATTTCATATTTTTGATAAGAATGTCAATATCGCGTCTTCCTACATTGCCAAAGGTTTTAAACTGCTCCAGAAAAGGAAGCTCTATACCTGTTCTTTCCTTTAACACCCTTATCGCGGCTTTATCCATGTCTTCTTCCTTATATATAAAGCCACCAGGTAAGGCCCAAATATTTCCTTTTGCCTTCCATTTAAGCACAAGAACCTTTAACTCTTGTTGCTCAAAACCGATAATCACACAGTCGATAGATTGACCTGGGATCAATTGGTCCAGATCGAATACTTTATTTCCCACAAAGTCTTTACTTTTCATCAAACAAATATATAAAAAAAATATTGTGTCATTTGTACACAATAAAACTTTTCTATATATTTGTGTCATTCAAACACATTAAGGAATGAAAAAAATATTGAAGATTAGCGGAATAGTACTTGTTACAGTGCTGGTTTTATTGGTTCTCACAGGTTTTATAGGATATAGTCGTATGTCTAGCAAGGCAAAAGACAGCTACGCAAGACTTAGTGAGAAAGCTCCTGAATTGAATATAAATGGTTATTCATTCAGAGACCTAAACAAGAATGGAAAGCTGGATACTTATGAAGATGGAAGGGCATCAGTTGAAGACAGGGTTAACAATCTTGTTTCTCAAATGACACTTGAGGAAAAAGCTGGAACTATGTTTATCACCATGATTGGAATGACCCCTGAAGGCAATCCAATTGATAAACCTTTTTTCTCCACAAATCCGATTGATATCATGATGACGCTGATGATGCCGTCAAGTTCGGAGATGCTTGTTAACAGGAAAATGAACAGTTTCAACATCATGCATGCATACGAAGCTCATATTCTGGCCCGATACAATAATAATATACAGTTCATTGGAGAAAGAACCAGATTAGGGATACCTATTACAATAGCTTCTGACCCGAGGCATGGTTCGGAACACAATCCGGGAGCTGCTTTGAGCACTCCAACCTTCTCTCAATGGCCAACCTCACTCGGTCTTGCTGCCTCCAGGGATACACTCCTTGTGCGGGAATTTGGCAATATCGCAAGACAGGAATATTTGGCTACTGGAATTAGGCTAGCCCTGCATCCAATGGCTGATCTGGCTACAGAGCCAAGATGGGGAAGATCTAACGGGACCTTTGGTGAAGATGCCGAGTTATCGGCTATGATGACCAAGGCCTATGTATTAGGATTTCAGGGAGATTCACTGGGATCTGAAAGTGTGGCCTGTATGACCAAACATTTTTCAGGAGGAGGCCCTCAGGAAAAAGGAGAAGACGCACACTTTCCTTATGGGAAAAATCAGGTATATCCAGGTAAAAATTTTGACTATCATCTGATCCCTTTTGAAAAAGGAGCTTTTGCTGCCAATACGGCCCAAATCATGCCTTATTACGGTATTCCTGTTGATCAGACAGATGAGAATGTGGCATTTGCCTTTAATAAAACCATCATCACAAGCCTGTTGAGAGAAAAATATGGATTTGATGGTGTAATTTGTACTGATTGGAACATCATTAATGGCAGCAGGGTGGGCGACGCTCGTGCCTGGGGTGTGGAAGATTTAAGTCCTGCTGAAAGGACGAAAAAAGTAATCGACGCTGGTTGTGATCAATTTGGAGGAGAAAGTAGCCCTGAATTAATCATTGAGTTAGTGCAGTCGGGTCAACTAACTGAAGCCAGAATTGATGAGTCGGTTAAACGAATTATGAGAGATAAATTCAGGTTGGGTCTTTTTGACGATCCATATGTAAATGAGGATGAGGCAAATAAAATTGCTGGAAAAACAACCTTTAGGGAGATGGGTAGAATAGCGCAGGCAAAAGCCGCCGTTTTATTGAAAAATGACAATTTGCTCCCATTGAAAAAGGGCACTAAAATATATGCTGAAGGGATGATGGATGATTCAGTACTAAATACTTACGGAGAACTAGTTTCGAGCCCTGAAGAAGCTGACGTTATTTTATCAAGGATTAAAACACCATATGACGAGCGTGATGATTATTTTCTTGAAAGTTATTTCCACCAGGGAAGACTGTATTATAGCGAAGAAGAGAAAAGGGAAATTCTTGATTTGATCTCTAAAAAACCATCTATTGTGGTTGTAAATTTAGATAGAGCTGCTATTTTAACTGAGGTTTCAGAAGCAAGTGGCGCTTTGATGGCTGATTTTGGTCTATCTGATGAGGTCTTAAACGAATTACTCTTTGGCCAGGCAAGTCCTGAAGGCAAGCTTCCATTCGAACTTCCTTCTTCTTGGGAAGCCGTAGAGAATCAAAAAGAGGATGTACCTTACGATTCCAAAGATCCATTATACCAATTCGGTCATGGATTAACATATCCATCACAAGCAATTAGTATGACTGTAGAATAGAAATAAGTTGATTAGCTTAATTTTAGATTAGACTGAAAAATACAGGAAACAATATGTGACCTGTATTTTTTTGTCATAAAGCCTAGTATAATTTGTTGAATTCAAGTAAATTCCCACTTTCTTATATTAATAATTTTCAATCCGATAATAATGAATAGAATCACATCTATAGTGCTGTTTTTAATGCTTTTAACTACTTCCTTGATTGAGGCTCAACATCAAATTATTCCAACGCCAAGATCCTATGAGGTATCCGATGGTGAATTAGTGATCAATGACGGATTTAAATTACAATTATTGTCTGAAAGCCAGGAATTGAAAAATCAGCTGGATTTATTTGGTGCTGAGTTTGAAAAAATGGGAATTGATATTGATGTTACATCAATAGATAGTTCTGGTGTAAAGACTTTAAAAATAGGAATTAATGAAACTGCCGAAGATACCTTAGGAGTTGAAGGATATCATTTAGTGATAGAGCCTGATGGTATATTGCTTATGGCAAATTCGACCGCAGGTACTTTTAACGGATTGCAAACATTGAAGCAAATGTTTCCAGTCAAAAGAGAAGTTTCTGCAGAAGGTGAATTGCTTCCAGTTCATATAAAATCATGTATTATTCAAGACGCTCCAAGGTTCGGTTGGAGAGGCTTGATGCTTGATGTAAGTCGTCATTTCTTTACTGTAGAGGAAGTTAAGGCCTATCTGGATGAAATGGCGGCCTATAAATTCAATGTTTTCCATTGGCATTTGACCGATGACCAAGGCTGGAGAATTGAGATCAAAACCTTCCCAAAATTGACCGAAGTAGGAGCATGGAGGGTTGAAAGGTACGGGAGTTTTGGATCGGGAAGAGCTCAACCAAAGAAGTCAGAGAAAACCACCTATGGTGGATTTTATACACAAGAACAAATCAAGGAGGTTGTAGCTTATGCGGCAGAAAGAAATATTACTATTGTTCCCGAAATAGATGTTCCCGGGCATAGTATGGCATTGTTGGCCGCCTATCCACAATATTCAACTAAGAAAGAATTTACACAGGTAAATCCAGGGGCTAAGTTTGTCGATTGGCCTGCTAACGGGGAATTTAAAATGAATATTGAAAACACTTTGAATCCTGCTGACCCTGCTGTTTATGCATTTTTAGATATGATTTTTAACGAAATAGCCGCACTGTTTCCAGGTGACTATATTCATATGGGAGGTGACGAGAGCTATCATGGCTACTGGGAAGAGGATGCAAAAGTTCAGGACTTTATGGCGAAAAACGGGATTAAGGATGGTAAAGAACTGCAAAGTTATTTTGTAAAACGCGTTGAAAAAATCATTAGCAGTAAAGGAAAAAAAATGATAGGCTGGGATGAAATCCTTTATGGGGGTCTGGTTGACGGAGCAGCGGTGATGAGCTGGAGAGGAATGAAGGGAGGAATTGAAGCTGTTGGTCTTGGTCATAAGGTGGTAATGACGCCTAATGATTTTACATATCTTGACTTCACTCAAGGTGATTATAGCGTTGAAAACAAAATTTATGACGATTTATCCCTTCGAAAGGCGTATAGTTTTGAACCGGTTCCCGACTTTGTATTAGATCCCGACTTGATTTTAGGCGGCCAGGGAAACCTTTGGACCGAAGAGGTGCCAAATTTATCCTTTGCTTATTACATGACTTACCCAAGAGCAATGGCTTTGTCAGAATCTTTATGGAGCCCTAAGGAATCTAAAGACTGGGAAAATTTTCTGAAAAGAACCGAGTCGCATTTTAAAAGATTTGACCAGAAAGGTATTAATGTTGCCAAAACGATCTATGAGCCTGAGGTCAGGGTTTATAAAGAAGGTAGAAAGTTGATGTGTGAATTGAAAAATCCTTTCTCAGATATAGACATGTATTATACCATAGATAACACCTATCCTGTTTCTTTTGGGTTGAAATATGAAGGTCCGTTTGAACTCCCTGCAGGGAATTATAGCTTAAGGGTTCAGTCTTTTAGAAATGGTCAAGCGATTGAAAGATTGTTACGAATAGATCGTAAAGATTTGGAAAACAGGGTTAAATAAAACTAAAGGTCTCACTCCCGAGATTCTGGGAAGTGAGACCTTCAGTTCTGATACCCTCAGAAGTGAAACCCTCATCTCCGAGATCCTCACATATGGGTGGGTCAGGAGCCTACAATTTTTTTCATAAAGTTTTTACCCGTCATTGCTGATGCAGTGAGTAAACCGGAAAATAGGGCTCCACCTACGCCGGCTGTCACGATATCCTGTCCGGTAAGATAAAAGTTTTTTATTGGTGTACGGGGTACAAGAAATTTTTGCCTGAAACGACTCGGGCTATGATCAAGCCCATAAATCTCACCTTTGCTGTAGTTCATAAAATGTTTGGTTGTTAAAGGACTGCTCAATTCATAATGCCTGACTTTTCCCTTTACCTGAGGCAATTGCTCATAAAGTTTTTCTAACAATCTTTGCGAAATCTTCTCCTTTAGACTCTCATACGACTCACCTCTTTTCATCCATTTGGAGTTCTCCCAGTCACTAAATACTTCATAGGGCAAGAGGGTAATGATATCAATGGTACTTTTGCCGGGATAGCGGTTCGACCAATCAGGGTCTTTAGCTGCCGGGAAGGAAACATAGACAACTGGAAATTCCTGTTCAATATCTTCAGTGTAGTTTTTGACGGATTGATCGTGATCAGTGCCTTCAGGATAGAGCCATAAATTCGTTTTTGGCAGTTCTAAATCCTCAGGACTTCCTTCTAGTCCAATGTATAAGCATGCGTGAGATACAGATGGTTTTATCTTTTTTAACTGAGATTTTAAAGCGTGTTTTTGAACAATGTCAAGAGGTAAGAGATTTTCATAAGTGGTTAGTAATCCGGCCCCACTGATCACATTGGTCGATGAAATAATTTTGCCATCACTCATTTTTACGCCAACTGCTTTGTTGTTTTCAATCATTACCTGATCTACTTCGGCACTAATTATTATACTACCACCTGAAGCCTCGATAACAGGATCGATTGTTTTTACAATCTGGGAAGAGCCACCAATTGGAAAGCTACCCCCTCCAAAATAATGTTTGACTACGGTGCTATGCATAAAAAAACTGCTTTGCTTAGGGGGAAGACCATAATCACCATACTGGCCAGAGAGTACTTTGATCAACTCTTCATTACTGGTGAGTTTTCTAAGGACTTCGTCAGTGGTCTGGTCGGAATATTTAAAAAAGGGTTTTGTCATCCATCCGTATAAGAGTTTGCTTAAAAATGGAGGTAAAGCTTTGTTGATGTAAAATTTACCAGCGGTTCTGTTTGCCGCGAATATGATGTCTATATAGGCCAGAATGGCCTGCTCTTCTTCTGGAAAATACGTAATAAGTTTCTCCTTAAAATTTTGCAATCCTTTTACAAGATCATAGGATCGATCCCCTATAATGATCCTGTCATAGACCTCCCCCATATCAGCCCATTTTAGTTCGCTGTTGGTCACATAGTCAAACAATTTTTTCATGGCACTTTTTGGACGCTGCATATCACCAATATAATGGATACCTACATCCCATTCATAGCCTTTTCTTTTAAAAACATGTGTAAATCCGCCAGCCGTATAATGCTGTTCCAAAATAAGAACTTTATGACCTTCTTTAGCTAAAATGGCAGCTGCTGAAAGGCAGCCCATACCCGATCCAATAAGAATGGTATGATAGTACTTTTGTAACTTGGGATTTCTTTTATAGGTTTGGATCATAGTTATTCAATTAAAGCAACAAGATACAAAAAGACCGGTTGTTTTAAAGGCATTTATGTGCCATAGTATTTTCGCTTGATCTTATTTTATCTTGGTATAAGACCATCACTTTCTATTGGTAAGCGCTTCTTCAGGGAATGGAAAAACGATCGTTGAATTTTTCTCACTGGCTATATTTGACAAAGTTTGATATAATCTAAGTTTTATGGCCGAAGGAGATTGATCGATGATCTTTCCTGCTTCAAGCAGTTTGCCGGCGGCTTGTTCTTCTGCCTCAGCAAGTATTATTCTTGCTCTTCTTGATCGCTCTGCCTCTGCCTGATTGGCCATGGAGCGTTTCATGTTTTCGGGTAATTCAATGTCTTTGATCTTTACATCCTGAATAGAGATGCCCCATATTTCAGTTTCCTGTTCAACAATATTTTTAATGTTTCTTCCTATTTCTTCCCTTTCAGAAAGGATGGTATCCAGTTCTACTTTTCCGCATACATCACGAAGTGATGCTTGGGCCATTTGAGAAATAGCAAATTCAAAATCTTCAACTTGCAGAATCGCTTTGGTAGCATCATCAATTTTGAAGAATAACACACCGTTAATATGACAGGGCACATTGTCTTTGGTCATTACCTCTTGTTTTTGAATATTAATTGTGATTACCCTGATATCAACAACCTGAATTCTGTCTATAACAGGTATAATCCATCTGATTCCCGGTTGGAGAAGGGCAACAAATTTTCCAAATCTGAATTTAACGGCTCTTTTGTATTCATACACGATTCGAATGCCGGATAACAAGAAAACAACGAGGATAACTAATAAAAAAGTGATTGGGTTCATAATGAATTGTTTTAAATGAAAACTAATGATTTATGTAACCCTATAATTTACGAAATTGCTGGAAATTTTCAACAGATTTCTCCAAGAAATTATAAACACTTGTTTAGTATTCAGCCATATTATACTTTGATAAATATTTTTTTCTTATACATAATATAAGCCGGGATAAAACAGATCATCATGTATGCAAAGGCCCATAATGCTGAGGCCAGTTTAGGAGCCATTCCTATGCCAACCAAACCATTAAAGAATAGCCCTTTTACACCAAGTACACCGTTTAAAAGCTCAGGAAGCATACCTGCAAGAACATATATCGTAATCGCATTACTGCCATAGATCACACCAAAATTAGCTACTTTTTTATAGCCATGTACATCAACAATAAGTATACAGGCGGCAAATGACATAAAAGCCCAGCCTGAAGTAAACATCACAAAAGAACTACTCCACAGGTTTTTGTTCAATGGAAATACAAGATCCCAGGTATAACCGATCAAAATGCAAAGAAACCCAATGAAGAACATATAATTTAATTTTTTTTCGATGCTCATTTCCTGTTTCAACAATTGGCCTGCCAGCATTCCTGTAATTCCCGTGGCAATTGCCGGAAGTGTACTCAATAAGCCTTCAGGATCCCATGTACCTTGGTACATACGAAGTGGTATTGCTATACTGTCGATCCATGCCGCAAGGTTTTTACCTGGTTCCAACACACCTGCACCAATGCCCGGAACAGGAATTAGCATCATAGCCAGCCAGTAGCCAACAAGCAGAAAAACAGCAATTTTCACCTGTCCCTTCCAATTCGTAGCCAGACCAATATGTGCACAAATAAGATAAACAATAGCAATACGTTGCAATACCCCCGGGATTCTCAATTCTATAAAATTAAAGTCAGGAAACAGACTGAGTAAAATTCCCAATCCAAATATTTTTAAGGAACGGATCCAAATTTTCTTTTTCATTTTTTTCTTATCCGCCCCAGCATCCAGTTGTTTTGAAGCCGAAAGAACAATGGATACGCCAACGATAAAAATAAAGAATGGATAGACAAAATCAGTAACTGTGATTCCGTGCCAGGAGGCATGAGACAAGGGCCAATATAGATGTTCCCATGAGCCAGGATTATTGACGACAATCATCAAGGCAATGGTTAATCCTCTTAGCATATCTAGCGAAATAAGCCTTTTGGTTGAGTCGAATGTTTTCATTTGATTGGTTTTATTTTGATAAGCTTATTTAATGTTTGTAAACAGTTTTAGGTTCAATGTCAGAATTTTGAGCAGGTCATTTTAGGACATGTAATATTAATTATTTAAAGTATAGATAACAAAATTATTCGGCTAAAAACCTTAAACCGAGTATCATTGAACCCTTAATACATAAGAACTACAATAGTTTAACTGAATGGAATATTAAGGCCTTTTATTTAGCGAACACTAAGTAGGTTTCTAATTATTTTTTTCTTGATTCTATTGTGAATAATAGATGAAAATTTGTTTAAAAAAAATGTTTAAATTAGGGGTCAACTAAGTCTCTTTGATCCGTAGTGTATTGATTTTAGAGATCATAATAACTAAACTTTATAATAATGAAAAAATTAGTAGCAGAATTTATTGGTACGCTATGGCTTGTACTGGGAGGTTGTGGAAGTGCTGTATTGGCAGCGGGATTCCCGGAGTTGGGAATCGGATTTGTAGGAGTTTCAATGGCTTTTGGGCTTACCGTGCTTACCATGGTCTATTCGATCGGTCATGTTTCCGGTTGTCATTTAAATCCAGCGGTATCAGTGGGATTATGGATAGGAGGACGTTTTGATAAGAAAGATCTAATTCCTTATATCGCCGCTCAGGTTCTTGGAGGTATTGCTGGTGCAGGAATTTTGTACTTGATTGCAAGTGGAAAGGATGGCTTTGATCTTGTTGGTAGCGGATTTGCTGCCAATGGTTTTGGAGAACATTCACCTGGAGGCTATAGTATGACTGCAGCGCTTGTCACTGAAATTGTGATGACTTTTATGTTTCTGATAGTGATTTTAGGTGCAACACATTCAAAAGCTCCTAAAGGGTTTGGTGGATTAGCCATTGGTTTGGCGCTTACGTTGATTCATTTGATCAGTATTCCTGTAACCAATACTTCAGTGAACCCTGCTAGAAGTACAAGTCAGGCACTATTTGTTGGAGATTGGGCCACCGGTCAATTGTGGTTGTTTTGGGTAGCGCCTATTGTTGGTGCGGCTTTAGCAGGAATAGTGTATAAATACCTGTCGCCAGAAAAAGCATAAAATAATTTGATATTGTATATATGGGTTGTTTCGGTCTGTAAGGCTGAGCAACCCTTTTATGTTTTATAATGATGATAGAAGTATATCTTCCGGAAATCGAAAAGTTCTTGTATTTTTACATTTAAAATTTGTAGATGCTCGGTGCATATTTTTATCGTAAAATACTTTTCTCATTTGGTTTCATCTTATTAACCCTTTTATTTTCGTGCGATGTCGAACATAAAAATAGGCTAAGGATCGCAGTGGCAGCGAACCTTCAATTCGCAATACAAGAGCTTGTAGATGATTTTTCCGACAGATCAGGAATAGAATGTGAAATTATAGTGAGCTCCAGTGGAAAATTGACTGCTCAGATCATTGAAGGAGCCCCTTTTGATCTGCTGCTTTCAGCTGACATGAAATACCCCCAGGAACTGTATAATAGGAATTTAGCGCTCTTCGAACCAGATATCTATGGCTATGGAAATCTTATTTTATTGACCTTACATGATGATGTTACACCTGATCTGGAAACGCTAAAGTCTGAAGAGATCACTCATATTGCTATAGGAAATCCAAAAACGGCACCATATGGAGTTTCTGCTATGGAAGTGATTCGAAACATTGGTATTGAAGAAACGATTCGAAAAAAGCTTGTATATGGCGAAAGTATCGCACAAACCAACCAGTTTATCATTTCAAAATCTGTGGATCTGGGTTTTACCTCCAAATCAGTGGTCTTGTCATCACAAATGAAAGGTCGCGGAGTTTGGACCGAAATCAATAAAGACTTGTATTCACCGATGGCACAGGGCATGGTTGTTTTAAAGAACCGCAACGATTTTAAAACCAAAGCGATTCAATTCAGGGATTATATACTTTCCTCAGAAGGCAAGGAAATTTTGCATAAGTTTGGCTATGATATGAACCACTGAGATGAATATTTTAAAAGGACATATAGATAGTATTAAGGTCAACGGGGATCTTTCGATTGTAAAAGTGAAGGTCGCATCAGTCATATTTTCAACAATACTCATAGATACTCCTGAAACAGCACCTTATTTATATATGGATAATGAGGTGAATGTGATTTTTAAAGAAACAGAAGTGATACTAGGAGTAGGAGATATGAGCGGCATAAGTCTGAGAAATAAAATGAAAGGAAAGGTAAGTCATATCGAATCTGATACTTTATTGAGTAAGGTCAGCATTGAGACTGAAATGGGAAAGATTACTTCGATTATTACCTCAAATGCTGTTAAACAATTACAGATTGTTCTGGGTATGGAGTTGACGGCAATGGTAAAAACCAATGAATTGATGTTATCAAAATGATAGATTGGAACCCACTACTACTCACTTTTAAACTAGCTTTCATCACTACGGGCCTGTTATTGATCATTTCAATTCCTTTGGCTTATTGGCTGGCGTATACGCGATCCAAGATAAAACCGATTGCAGAAACCCTTGTCAGTATGCCACTGGTGTTGCCTCCTACAGTAATTGGTTTCTATATGTTGCTGGCTTTCAGTCCTTCAAATGCTTTTGGAAATTGGCTGGATCAATGGCTTGGCATCAGACTTGTGTTTTCATTTGAAGGTCTTGTATTGGGCTCTTTGATATATAGTTTACCTTTTATGGTGCATCCCATTCAGGCGGGTTTTGCCAATTTATCACCTTCACTTCAAAATGCGTCCTATGTGATGGGGAAATCAAAATTGACCACTTTGATCAGGGTTTTATTACCTAATATGAAACCTTCAATGATCACAGGAATTATACTTGCATTTGCTCATACGATAGGTGAGTTCGGCGTTGTTTTGATGATCGGAGGGAACCTTTCGGGAAAAACAAGAGTAGCTTCTATTGCCATTTATGACGAAGTTGAAAGTTTAAATTATGGGGCAGCCAATACCTATTCTTTAATTTTGTTTGGAATTACCTTTGTCATTCTTCTCATGGTGTATCTTGTCAATGGAGGATACTTCACTAAATTTGGTCGAGATGATTGAAATTTCGCTTCAAAAAATATTAAAATCCTCTACAGGAGAAATGAAGCTGGATCTAAAGATGCAGTTTGAAGAGGGTAAACTCATAACTGTATATGGAAAATCAGGAGCAGGTAAAAGTACGTTACTAATGCTTCTTGCCGGACTGATGAATCCAGAGAATGGCTATATCAGCATGGGTGAGGTTGTATGGACAGATACTACTCAGAACATATTCCTGCCACCTCAAAAAAGAAATATTGGTTTTGTATTTCAGGAATATGCGCTTTTTCCAAATATGACTGTGAGAGAGAACCTGTGTTATGGTGTGGGTAAGGGTCAGTCAAAAGCTATCGTTGATAAATTAGTTGACATTATAGATTTGGGTCAATTGCAAAGCAGGAAACCAAATACTTTATCCGGAGGTCAAAAACAAAGGGTTGCGCTTGCCAGAGCGCTTGTTAGCCAGCCAAAGATGCTGCTATTAGACGAACCTCTTTCTGCCCTAGACCATGAAATGAGATTGAAACTTCAATCTTATATTCTTGAAGTACATAGAGAATTTGGTTTGACCACTCTATTGATTAGCCACGATGTTTCAGAGATCATTCGCTTGTCAGATTTTATGATTGAAATGGATCATGGCAAAATTATAAGACAGGGAAACCCGGCTGATATGTTTACCAATGACAGAGTCAATGCAAAGTTTCAATTTACTGGAGAGGTGATCAGTATGGTTAAACAGGATTTCATTGTAATTGTTACTGTCTTGATTGGTAAGGATCTCGTAAAGGTGATTGCGAATGACCAAGAGGCCACGAGCCTGCAAATTGGTGATAAAGTTTTGATTGCTTCTAAGGCCTTCAATCCTATTATTCATAAGATCAGCTAATTCCTTTTAAGGATTCAGACCTTCTTCATATTTAAGTTAAAATCCTTTTCTAATTGATCAATATTAATTAATTTTGAGTGTTGAAATTATCTGTAAAATAAAACATTATGGTATTGAATAAGAGTAAGTTAAGTGGCATCCTTGGATCATTATTAAGTGGCTGTTTGTATATATTGGTCTTTTTAGTGGTTCAAACTTCGGTAGTCGCACAGGATGACAAGTCCACCGACTTTAATGAATATAAAGCCATGATCGTTGATGGCAAAACCAAAAAGGCCCTGGAATATGCTTCGGTTTCGGTGAGCAATTCAAATATTTCTACCATTTCCAATCTGGAAGGTGTGTTTTTGCTTAAGGTACCGGCGGCTTTAAAAAATGAACAAGTGATTATTACTTATCTGGGGTATCAGAATAAGGAAATTCCTTTAAGTTCTTTTGGCGAAGGTGAAATGAAAATTAGCATGGAAGAATCATTTGAGGAACTTCCTGATGTGAATCTTGTGGAAGCGGATCCAATATCAGTCCTGAAAAAAGTGATTGAAAGAAGGAAATCAAACTCTTATACTGAACCAATCATCGTAAAAGCTTTTTATAGAGAATCAATTAAGAAAAGAAGAACTTATGCTTCTCTTTCAGAAGCAGTAGTTGATGTTTACAAACAACAAAGAGGTGCCCAAGGTGATTATGTGACACTTGAAAAGTCCAGGAAAAGTACTGATTATAGAAAAATTGACACGTTGGTTATCAAACTGCAAGGAGGGCCTTATAACAATTTAAGCATGGACATGATCAGGAATCAGGACCTGTTTTTCTCGGCTGACATGTTAGATATTTATAAATTTACTTTTGACAAAATGATCAACATGGAGAATAGAAATGTGTATGTGATCGATTTCGTGCAAAGACCTTCCATAGTGGAACCTTTTTATAAAGGGAAATTGTATATCGATACAAAGAGTTTTGCTTTGGTTAAATCAGTTTTTAGTTTGAATTTGAGTAACCTAGAGACAGCTAAAAAATTCTTTGTAAAGAAAAAACCAATGAATGCTGATGTGATTCCTCTCGATACCAAATACATTGTTGATTACAAAGAAATAAATGGTAAATGGCATTTTAGCTACAGTAGGATCGAGTTGAGTTTTAAGATTGATTGGGACAAGAAATTATTCAATTCTATTTATCATGTCGCTATTGAGATGGCAACTACAGATTGGAAGGATAATACTCAGAAAGTTATGATCAAAAACAGAGATCGCATGAGAAGAAGTGTGATCCTTACTGATCAGACTTCAGGTTTTTCTGACCCTAAATTCTGGGGAGAACTCAATGTGATCGAGCCAGATAAATCGATCGATAATGCCATCAAAAAGATACAGAAGACTTATAAGAACGAACTGTAATAGGATTGAGAGATTTAGAAGTTTTAATAAAGTTTTAATAAAAAGGTAGGCATTAATTTGTAATTTGCCCGGCGGAAAATTTTTGTTAAACCATTTATTAGCTTTTGAAAAAAATCCTTATCACTTGTTTGTTTTTTTGCTTCTCTCTGGGGTTATATTCTCAGATAGACAATAATAATATAGAGCAAACAGACGCTTTTCAATACCAGCCTGATAACAATGATATAAAGCAATTTGCTCCTCAAAATGCTGATGCCAAAGATATAAAAGCTGAGACTGTTACCTTGTTCGGAAACCTTAAGGATATTGCAGATAAATTTCCATCGCTTAGTGTTGTTCCAGAAAAGAGGAAGCGGAGCATGAGTGACTTAAACCAAAGAGAGAAGGACGTGCTTGTGTCTAAATACTGGAATGGTAGCGATGTTAGTATCAAAAAATTTCAAACTTCCTTGGAACTCGGAAAATTGGAAACCAGTTCTAAGTCCATTCGAATCATATGCAGAGACCATAGTTATGTAGATGGTGATCGGGTGAAATTATACGTTAATGAGGAAGTGATTCGGAGAAGTATCACACTTCAAGCAGGTTATTATTCTATAAATGTAGATTTAAGAGAAGGTTTCAATCGAATTGATATTGAAGCTTTAAATCAAGGTTCTTCAGGACCAAATACTGCCGAATTCAAGGTCTTGGATGAGAATGGTATTGTTTTGGCCGACAAGGAATGGAATATACTTACAGGCTATATCGCGACGCTTGTTGTTATGAGAAATTAATTACTACCACTTAAATTTTGAAACTTGAGTACAGTTCAAAATCATCTGCCTTTGTGAGTTATGAAAAAAAAACTGATTGTATTTTTTGTTAAGTTGTCCCTACTTGCCCTGCTTATATTCGGGATATTTCTTGGATTTATTTATTTGGGTGTGTTCGGTCATGTCTTTTCAGAAAAAGAACTGAAAGAATTTAAAAATGAAACTGCTTCTTTGGTCGTGTCGGATCAAGGAAAGCTCATAGGCAAGTTTTTTGCTGATAACAGAACCAATGTAGCCTATAAGCAGCTTCCTCCACATTTAATTAACGCCCTGGTCGCTACTGAGGATGCTCGTTATTTTGAGCATGAAGGAGTTGATTCTCGCAGCTTGTTAAGAGTTTTAGTAAAATCTATCATACTGCAGCAAAAAAGTGCTGGAGGAGGAAGTACCATAACTCAGCAATTGGCTAAAAACATGTTTGGGAGGAAGAACTACGGATTTCTATCCATGCCTGTCAATAAGTCCAAAGAGATCATCCTTGCTTACCGTCTGGAAAGTATTTATAATAAGGAAGATATTCTTACACTTTATTTGAATACAGTTCCTTTTGGAGAAAATGTTTTAGGTATTGAAGCGGCTGCTCACAGGTTTTTCAATAAAGGAGTAAAGCAACTTAAAATTGAGGAATCAGCAGTATTAATTGGCATGTTAAAGGCCAATACCTATTATAATCCGAGATTGTATCCCGAACATGCTTTAAGCAGGAGAAATGTGGTTCTGGAGCAAATGGAGAGGTATGACTATTTAACGGCTGAAAAAACAGATGAACTTCAGAAACTACCTTTGAGGCTAGACTATGCAAACCTTCAATCAGAAGGGCCTGCCAATTATTATTTGGTTCAGATCAGAAAAGAAGCCTCAAGGATATTGGAAGGCCTGAACAGCCAATCTGATACTGTTTATGATCTTAAAAAGAGTGGTCTTATTATCGAAACTACACTTGATTATGAATTACAACAATACGCGCTTGGGGCTTTTAAGTCTCATTTGGGTAAAATGCAAGAGCGTTTGAGCAAACAGTATGCAAAAGGTTCTGATAAAGCAATGCTTGATGTTCTGGTAAAAAAGGAGCTGAAAAGACTGCAGCTAGAGGACCATGCTGATGTTAGAAAAATGAGGGAAGTATTTGGGTGGAATGGATTTATTTCAGATTCCATTTCAGTTAGAGATAGTTTGGCTCTTCAACTGACCCTGTTGCATGCAGGCCTTATAGCTATCGATCCGAATGATGGATTTATAAAGGCTTGGGTAGGTGGAATAGATTTCCGGACCCAACCCTATGATCAGATCTTTGCCCAACGTCAAACAGCGTCCGCGTTTAAACCAATTCTGTACGCGTCAGCACTAGAGCAAGGCGCCATGCCCTGTCATTATCTTGATAATGATCAGCTTGTTCTGGAAGATTATGATAATTGGCAACCTCAGAATTACGATCATTCTATAGGGGGTAAATATTCTATGGCGGCTTCTTTGTCCAGGTCAATGAATATACCCACTGTAAATCTGTTTTTTCAGCAGGATTTTGAAGTGTTGAGGGATACTTGGAAGGCTTTAGGTTTCTCGCAAGAATTAGTCAATAAGCCTTCAGTTGCTTTAGGAACCGCAACAGCCAGTTTGTACGAGATGGCTATTGCCTATTCCTCCTTTGCAAATTCAGGAAAGAGAATAAGCCCGGTTTTTATCAAAGAAATAAGAACAGCAGATGGCCGGAGCCTTTACAAACATCCAAAAGTAGTTTTAAAAGAGTCTGTTTTGAAGGAGTCTACTAGTGGTTTGTTAACGGCTATGCTAGAAAAGGCAGTTAAAGAAGGCACAGGTAGATCAATGAGCAATGTATATGGGGTGAGGTCTTCCCTTGCCGGGAAAACGGGTACTTCTCAGGATTATGGTGACGCATGGTTTTTAGCATATAACAATGATTTGGTTGTAGCTACGAGGGTAGGAGCAAGTTATCCTGTGGTACATTTCAGAAAGGGTTCTGACGGATCAGGTAGTGCACTCGCGCTGCCTATTGTGGCCAAAACTTTGCAGCAAGCAGGAAAAAACAGTGCCCTAAAACGTCGATATTTAAGAGATGTTAGTATTTCTAATAACTACTCAGAGTCTTTGAACTGTGTTGATCATATAGATGACTCTGATATAGAGAAATTCTTTGATGACATATTTAAGGATAAGAATATGACCTTTGAAAAGGCATCAAAAAAAGCCAAGAAGCAAGCAAAAAAGACAAAAAGGAAATCCTGGTTCAAACGGGTGTTTGGAAAAAAAGACTAAGGGGTCAACCATGCTGACGATACATCACTAAGTCCTTTGGGAACAATTTCTGTATATGTAATTCAACAGGCTATTGTGAGGTAATTTAATACAGAAGCCGAAGTTTCATGTAATCGCACTTCGGCTTCTGAATTAATCAATTAAAAATCTGAGACATAATCGCTATCCCACCAAAAAGAAATAAGAAAGCGAAGGCAATAATGAAGCCGATAATCCAAAGTATCAGCGTTCCTTTGGCCCAGTTCTTTTTGTGAATATTGGAACCTTCACTAAAGGCCCATACCAATAGCATAATAAGTCCTATTAGGGGTAGGGAGGAGATAAAAATGGTGAGCGCCCATTCTTTGGCGTCAAGAGGTCGGTTGTCGTCTAATGCTTGCATAAAGTTGGTCTTTAAATTTAAATTTCATTAGTAAAGGTAGGTGATCTGATGCAACTTTAAATTGCCCAAGTATTTTGGCATCCAATTCCTTAATGTAATTTTTATTATAAAAAATATAATCCAGTCTTTCGGTTGGGGAGGTAGCATCAAAGGTGTTTTGAGCAATAGCCGGATCAAAGGCAGCACAACCTGTATCTGAAAGATTTAGCAGCAGATTGATGGCGGCATCTTCGTTGTGAATGTCACTGTTAAAATCTCCGAGTAAAATAGTTGGAAAGTCCTTGTAATATTTGATGTACAGATTTTTAACCTGTTGCATCTGTTTTTTTCTGGTTTCCGGGTCATATGCCTCCAAATGCACATTGATCAGGACTAAAGTGTTATCTCCGATTTTTATTTTACACACTTGAGCGAGTCTGTCTATATAAAAACTATCGTAATAAAACGGATTGCTAACATTTCTTTGAAGCGCTATTCTTTGTTGTTCCAGGATAGGATATTTACTCAGAATGGATTGACCCGAAAGTATTTTCCCGAAATGCAAGGAAAATGGATAGTAAGGAAAAGGAACGTATTTTTTATCCCAATTGATATTTTGTCCATAATAGGTATAACCCAGCTTGCCTAGCTCCCTTTGTTGATCAATAAAATAGGATCGATTTGAATTATAATCGATTTCCTGAAAAGCTACTATATCAGCATTTGTTTTTTTTAGCTCATAGATAACTTTATTCAAATTTTCATCAAAAAGAGATTTTGGTCGTGCAACTGCAAGGTTGTTTGTCATTCCACTCAAATATCCAATATTATAAGTAACAATGCTGAAAATGGAATCATTTGATATGCTGCTTTGGTATTCGTACTGGCCAGAATCATTGTAGTCAGTCGCACTGATGTTTGGAGAAGATGCCCAAAAATAAAAGCCTACCACAACAAAGAACAGGCCAACAAATCCAATAAAAAAATACTTAAACTTTCGATTCATGAGGGGGATTGAATAAAAATTAAATATAATACATTTTTTTGAAACATATTATTTGTATATTTGCAGCCCTAAAAATAAATGTAAAGTACGTATGAAAGGAGGTGCCCAACTATGTTAATTATTCCGGTAAAGGATGGAGAAAATATAGACAGAGCGTTAAAACGTTTTAAGAGAAAATTTGATAGAACGAAGACAATGAGAACGTTGCGTGAGAGAAAAGAGTTTACAAAACCTTCAGTAGTAAGACGTAAGCAAATTCAAAAAGCCCAGTATGTTCAAGCAATTCGAACTACAGAAGAGAAAGGTTAATACCTTTTATTGATATAAAAAGTCCCGCTGCTGCGGGACTTTTTTTTTGTTAAAAATGTAAGTTTATCTGGTATTTTTCGTATTTTTGAATGTAGCGACATAGGTTCAGTGGAGCTTAGACAACTGAATTAATTATTGATAACTGAAGATCGATTTTGAGTATATCTCATTTTTTAACCTATCTGGATTGCGAAAAAAAATATTCACCATATACAATTACGGCTTATAGAACTGACCTGATCTCATTTGAAGAGTTCTGTAAAGAGGAATTTCAATTAGCTGAAATCTCGAATGTGTCTTATTCTATAATTAGAAGTTGGATTGTAGCATTGGTGGAACATAAGATTTCAAATAGATCGATCAACAGGAAGGTCAGTTCTTTGAGATCGTATTTTAATTATTTATTAAAATCAAAGCAGTTAGATGAGCATCCTTTGCGAAAACACCAATCCCTAAAGGTAGAGAAAAGGGTGAATGTGCCATTTTCAGAAAAGGAGATGAACGAGGTTCTTGATTTTTTTGAACACGTCGAAGGCTTTGAGTTGGTAAGAGACAAATTGATCATTGAATTGTTGTATACCACTGGCATGCGAAGAGCGGAATTGATCGGTTTAAAGGATGTATCTATAGACCTTTCACAAAGAGTTGTTAAAGTGCTGGGAAAACGAAATAAAGAAAGGCAACTTCCGTTATTAAATTCAGTGGTAGAAACCATAAAAAAATATAGATTGCTGAGGAGAGAAATTGAAACCAATGGTGATTCGTTTTTCGTGACGAAAAAAGGTGCTGATATCTATCCTACACTGGTGTACAGAATTATAAATGACTATTTTGGCATGGTGTCAGTAAAGGTTAAAAAGAGCCCGCATATTGTAAGGCATTCATTTGCGACACACCTGTTAAGCGAAGGAGCTGATTTGAATTCCGTTAAGGAATTGCTTGGACATTCCAGTTTGGCTTCCACACAAGTGTATACACACAGTAATTTAAAGGATTTAAAAGTAATGTATAACCGCGCTCATCCAAGGAGCAATAAAAACTATTAACGTATGAAAATATCTGTTCAGTCTGTTAATTTTAATATTAGCCAAGATTTAGTCAATTACATTGAAAAGAAAGTTAATAACCTGGAGAAATTTCACGACCATATCATTGGTGCTGAAGTATATCTTAAGGTGCAGAGTACAAGCGATAAAGAAAATAAATTGGTAGACATAAAAATTAACCTCCCAGGTGTGGATGTGGTAGCTAAAAAACAGTCCAAGACTTTTGAAGAAGGAGTAAGCCTTACTGCTGATTCTGTCAAAAGACAATTGGTCAAACGAAAAGAGAAATTAAGGGCCTAAAATATTTTAATAAATATAGTCAAAAAGTTTTGTAGAACTGATAAAACTTTTTACATTTGCAAACCGTTAGAAAAAGCGGTTTGTTTTTTTATATGGAATTCCGATTAAAGCAAACGAATTTTAGTTCGTTTTTTTTGGATAATTTCTGATGAAAAAGCCGATGTAGCTCAGCTGGCTAGAGCAGCTGATTTGTAATCAGCAGGTCGTGGGTTCGAGTCCCTCCATCGGCTCAGGTCTTTG
>RCND010000161.1_pt1 | contig 36794 bp, 31 predicted proteins | sample 2041351 | NCBI WGS metagenome assembly RCND01 (sample SAMN09708230, study PRJNA481090) | Marine sediment metagenome, whole genome shotgun sequencing project. | biome: marine sediment; feature: ocean; material: sediment; isolation source: Sewage treatment plant 12B marine sediment (STP12B) ... | reverse complement strand
GGCATTTTGTCCAACAAAAAAGGGGTAAATCTGCCCAACACCAAGGTCACATTGCCCAGCCTCACTGAGAAGGATATCATTGATGCAAAATTTGCTCTGGATAACCAGGTGGATTGGCTCGCCCTTTCTTTCGTAAGATTTTTTCTATTGCTTCGTGAAGTGTCATAGTTTATTTTTTGCAGGATTTTTTCTCGCCTTGTTGCCAACAATTGTATATAGAACATATGTTCTATATAACCCTAATATAAAATATATATAACATATGTTATATATATCTTTTATAAATTTCTAATAATCAAGAGGATTTTTTATTTTTTTAAAAGTTGTTGTGGCAACATGAGTATATATTTCAGTTGTCTTGCTAGAGCTATGACCCAATAAAACCTGAATTTGCCTTAAATCCACACCTGCTTCTAATAAATGTGTGGCAAAACTATGTCTTAGTATATGTGGAGTTACAGGAATCTTTATACCTGCTTTTTCAGCTGCACTAATTACTACTTTCCCAATGCTTTGACCCGAATATTGCCTACCGTATAAACCTTCAACGATATATTTTCCTGGTTTGTATTGTTTATAATATTCTCGTAAATCTTTCAACAATGAATGTGAAAGCAATGTATATCGATCTTTGTTACCTTTTGCTGCTTCAATCCGTATCAACATTCTTTTACTATCAATATCGGTAATTTTTAGATTTACTAATTCATTTCTGCGTATTCCAGATGAATATAAAAGACTAACAATACATTTGTGTTTTAAGTTGTTGGTGTGGGCTATAATACTGAGAATATCTTCTTTGGAAAGTACTTTTGGCAATTTCTTTTCTTTTCTAGGTCTTTCTATCGCATAAAACCTATTTGGCATACCAAGAACTGATTCATAGTAAAATTTAATACTGTTGATAGCAGAATTTATGTAAGAATTAGATTTATTTTCTTGAATTAGTTTTAATATATAATTTCTAACATCACTTTCATTAATAGATACCAAATCTTTAGTATGGTAATAATTCATAAATGTTTCAAAAGAAGTCACATATGTTTTTACGGTATTATTGGCATATTTCCTCAATTCTAACTTATCTAAATAACTGGTAGGACAAACACGATAATTAGCAGGAAGTTGCCTTTTTCTAAACCAAGTAATATCTATGGGCTCGTTATTTTCTTTTGTGATGCTTTTATCAAAAAAATAGTTGCAATTAACCCAAACAACACCATTAAAGATTTTGAATATCTTGTCAAGATTTTGTTTGGTGTTCAAAATGTAGGCTATGTTAAAACTGTTACTCCATTTTACATCTGGCAACTGCTTAACAAGCGCATGAATAACCTTATCCGTGTTGAATTGTAAACCTATACAGCGTTTTTCCTTGATTAAAAGATGCATCAATGTAACACTCCTACCTTTTTCCATGGCTTTTTTGGGTAATCTAATTGATACAATTGAATTAGGCGTACCTTATACGAATAGGATACGTATAATAGTCTATTAAATCATTTTTAATGAGAATTTATAAGGAATGTCGTCATTGTAGCAAAGAATTAAGCGGCAGAACAGATAAGAAATTTTGTGATCCTCAATGTAAAAGTGCCTTCCAATACCAAGTTGAAAAACAAAATCCAGAACGGTTTTATAATAAAGTAGATAACCAATTGAAACTGAATCGTAAAATATTAAAAGAATACAACAAGGGGGGCAAGGTAACAATAAGGAGCAATGTTTTAGTGCTATTGGGATTTGACCCAAAATTCTTCACGCACTATTGGAAAAACCAAAAAGGAGAGGTTTATTTATTTGTTTATGAATATGGGTTTTTGAAAAAAAATGAAAATGGGAAGGATAAATATATTTTAGTTACTTGGCAAGATTATATGAATTAATAATTTTTGGCAGCAAACATTTTCTTAATTTTAATTGTGCCATTTTGAACCGAGTTTAGAGTTCGGTTAACCGTTTAAAATAGATGATTTAAAATATTGATATACAGATATTTGTGATTAATAAACTAGTCTTTATCGCGATATTCCACGTGGGCTCTAGGTCAAAATAAATGCTTCACTTTCTTTATGATATTCATGGGTAGGTTGTAAGGTGGGTAGCGCAATGGCGCTTCAAACCAGTTAGCCTTTTTAATGATACTTTTATGGTGCGAGAAGATGTTAAAAGAAGTTTTACCATGATAGGAACCTATACCGCTAGCCCCAACACCGCCAAAAGGTAATTTTTTATTCGTGATTTGAATTACTGTATCGTTAATGGCGCCACCTCCAAAACTATAATTTTCTATAATTTTCTTTTGGAAAGATTTCTTTTTAGAGAATATATACGTTGCCAAGGGTTTGCCATAGTTTAGTATATGGCGGTCGATATCGGTTTCGGTTCCGTAAGCTATAATAGGAAGGATCGGCCCAAATATTTCCCCTTCCATCAATTTGCTATCTATTTTTGGTTCGTTAACAAGGGTAGGGGCTAGGAAGTTATCGGCGTCATCTGTCTGGCCTCCAAAGAGTATTTCCTGACCCTCTAGCATGCGTTTTAAACTAGCATAGTGCTCTGCATTAACCGTTCTTGAGAAATCTGTTGATGCAGCAACATTCTCTCCGTAGGAATCTATGATACTTTGTTTTAAGGCAGCTACTAATTTATCTTTTACAGCGTGATGTACTAAAATATAATCTGTGGCTATACAAGTCTGGCCTGCATTCAGAAATTTCCCCCATACAATACGTTTGGCTGCTTTTGAAATAGCGGCTGTTTCATCTACGATGGTAGGATTCTTACCTCCTAATTCCAGGGTAACAGGTGTTAAATGCTTTGCGGCACTTTCATAAACAATCTTTCCTACTCTTGTGCTTCCAGTAAAGAAGATATAATCCCATTTTTGGGCCAACAATTGCTGAGAGATTTCCACACCACCTTCAACAACCGTTACATGTTCGGGTTGGAAACTGGCTGTAATAATCTCCGTAATAATTTTTGCGGTATTTGGGGTAACCTCAGAGGGTTTTATAATCACCGTATTTCCCGCCGCAATGGCTCCTACTAGGGGAGCTATTGCCAATTGAAATGGATAGTTCCATGGAGCAATAATCAATACATTTCCATACGGTTCTTTATAAATCCAATCGGATGAAGGCCAGTTCATTAAACTGCTTGAAACTCGTTCCCGTTCGGCCCAATGATCTATCTTTTTTAAGGTGTGCTTAATATCCGCCAGAACAAATTGGGTTTCGGCAGCTAGGGTTTCAAATCTAGGCTTTTTAAAATCCGCATAAATGGCATCGCATATATCATCTTCTCTGTCAACAATTTCCTTTTGGAGTCGTTTTAAGGCTTTTTTACGAAAGCTGACATCCTTTGTTTGCTGGGTCTTGAAAAAATCTCGTTGTTTTTGTAGTTGTTCCATCTTATGATAACTCAATTTCAAATTTGATACGCGAAGAATAGGCAAAGTCAACGGCTCCTTTTAATATAGAACAATAAAATTGAGCCCTAATTCATACCTAAAGGGCTTCTAGTGATAAATGGAATAACAGCGTAGGCTTGTCAAAAACCGATGGTTCTGTATGTATTCCTAAGGCTACATTCATGGTGGTTTCCGTTATTTCCTTCAGAATAACAACTGTACTGGCATCTTTAAAACCCAAGTATTCCGCCAAAATCAATTGTCGTTTGTCCGTAAATTGCACTGGCCCTGTGGCCGCATCTACAATAAAATCACCCTCAAATAGCTCCCAAGTGGCATCGGTAACTGGCGTGTACAGTACAGTTGCCAAGGGTACGTTGTTTACATCTGCGGATACGGCCGTAATGTTGGCACCCTCAAAAATACTTGCATAGACTAGTCCCATAAGGCTTTGTCCGTCTTTATTGTCCACTTTATACGTGCCATCGTACACAAAAGTAAAGGTGTCTTCATAGGAAGCTCCCAGGCCAACAGCGGACAAAAGATTATCAACGGAAGGTAACAAAATTCCTAACCCGTTATCTACCGGACCGGCACCTTCTTTACCAGAGGTAAATGCTGTTTTTAGTCGCCATGATTTCCCTTCTGGCCTTGCAGGACCTCCTGTAAGGAGTAAATCAAAGGAGGGTAAAATAGTCACTTGTTTGGACTCGCTAAAACTCCCGTTGGTTCCGTTTACGGTCATGACCACATCAAAAGTTCCAGCATTTCCGTAGGCATATACTGGATCTTCTTCTGAGCTGGTGCCGCCATCGCCAAAATCCCACGCAATGTTATCCGCGTTGGCAACAGTGCCGTTAAAAGTTACTTGGGTATCCTCCACAAAGAATTGAAAATCTGCTAAGGCCATAGGCCCTTCATCGTCATCACTACATCCTGCTAAAAACAGACCAAGCAGGCTTAGTAACAGTATTTTTTGATTTTTCATTTTATATATTTTTTATTTTTTATTTCACTACGTATAACGTCTAACCTGCAAAAATCTTAATTCTTATCCCACCAGACTGGCGTATCAATTTTATTTGGCCCTTGGTTGGCAATCGCCGCTGAAACGTTTTCTTTATTAGAAACCAGCTCAAATGAGGAATATAAGAATCGGGTAGGTAATATGCCGTTGGTAACACCTTGGGAAAGATTATCAGCCGTACGCTGCTCAACAACGGGGTAGCCAGTTCGGCGAATCTGCGTCCATCCCTCAAAGAAGTTAGGAACTACGGCCAACCATAATTGAGTACCTATCTGTTCCTCGTCATTACTACCGGCTAAGGTTGCGGCAGGGGAGGCCATAAAAGCATTGATATTTGAAGCCTCTATATCCCATTGGTTTAAAGCGGTCTCGATACCTTGACGGTATAAGCTATTGGCATTCGCCGGATCTGCATCATAGACCAACGCGGCCTCTGAACGGAGTAGCCAAGTTTCGGCAGCACTAATGATATAAATTTTACTATCAGGTGATGAAAGCGGAACGCCTATATCTGATTTTGCAGCATAATTAGAATTTCCAAAAGCGGTATCATCCAAACCATTAATCATACCGGAATAGTCTCCATTCCCATCGGTACTCACAAAAATAGGTAGTCTAGGGTCACCAGTACCTTGTAATTGATCGATGACACTTACTGACATTTTTATAAACGGAAAATTGGTTCTACTTAGAAACCATCTATTGCCGGCTCCTTCTGTTTGTATGAGGTAGGCGTCATGCGCGTTAGTTTCCATCAATGGGGCCAATAGGCATTGCGCTACCGTTGCTCTTGAGAGCGCATTGTCCGAAAAACGGATGCGCATAGCCAAACGGAGTCGTACACTATTCGCAAAACGTACCCATTTGGTAAGGTCATTATCAAAAATAGGATCCGAGTTCGGGTAGCCCAAGGTAGGGTCTGCACTTTGTAGCACCTCAATACTGGTCGTAAGCTTTGAGATCATATCTTTATAAATACTCTCTTGTGTATCATAGGCCGGCTGTATGATGTTTTCCGTTTTTCCCTTTCCACCTTCGGTGTAGGGAATATCTCCAAAAGCATCGGTCAGTTTAGCATAGCCTAGTACTGCAATAACATTGGCCATGGCGTTTCGTACTGAATTTTGTGTTTCCAGTGCCGAGGTAATGGTCAATACTTCTTCTATATGCCGAATAGTACCGCCGTACATTTCGTCGTACATCCCGTTATAGTTTTGGTCAAAACCATCGCCGTATTGATCGGGCGGGCGTGACGTACTTCCCGCAACAAAATAATGTCCGTAGTGTCCAGAAAATCGTGTTGCAGATTGTCCGGTGGTTTCTAAAAATAGACTTCTAACAGCTTTTGTGAACAGTGCTGCATCATCAATTGTAGTTACTGCATTAGGGTTGTCGTACAGGTCGTCCAGTCTTTTTTCACAGGAAAACAGTACTGTCGCTATGATTGTAACCATCGCGATTTTTTTTAAAATAGTGTATATCGGTTTCATGATGGTAATTTAAAAGTTAAGTTTAAGATTAAGTCCGTAACTTCTGGTAGAGGGTAGGGAAGAGTGCTCAAAAGCAGTACCTGCAGGACCACTGCTGTATCCGGCCTCTGGGTCTATATCGCCGGCGGCGTTGTATAAAAAGAAAAGGTTACGCCCAATGGCCGATAGATTGGCTGATTGGATAAAGGTGTCCTTCAATATCGTTTGTGGAAAGCTATAGGTTAGGGTAACTTCACGTAGTTTTACGTTACTTGCATCCAAAATTTGGTCTCTGGATACCTCATTGCTAAAGATGTCCGTGAACTGTTTTAGGAAGGCTGGTGCGGCCACTTCGTTTTCAAATCCAGTATTCTCATTGATACCGTTTTCCACAATCCCTGTCTCGCGGCCTGCCAAACTTCTAGCATCCGTTCCAAAGAACATACGGTAAGCACGGCCATAGGAATAGAATTCCCCGCCCTGCTGTACACTAATTAAGGTGCTTAATGTTAGATTTTTATAACGGAAGGTGTTGCTGATGCCTCCAAACCAATCGGGATTAATGTTTCCCATCAAAATACGTTCGCCACGTTGCGATAGGCCATCGTTGGTGATTAGTTTGCGACCAAAATTGTCTCGCTTGAAATCATTGCCGTAGATACCACCAAATTCTTCGCCTGGTCTTGCTTCTACAGACACGGACCACAATCGGTTCAATTGGATACTCTCCAAACCTTCATTTAAGGATTCTACCATGGAATTATTTTTGGTAAAGTTTACACCTAAGTTCCATTCAAAATTGGCAGTTTTTATGGGGACAGCGTTGATTTGTGCCTCAACACCCTTGTTGGTTATGTTTCCGGCATTGACCACGACGCTTTGAAATGCTGTTGCACTTGAAATGGGTACGGCCTGTATCTGGTCTTTGGTATCTGTTTGGAAATAGGTAAAATCGAGCATCAACCTGTTATTAAAAAACCCAAGTTCTGTACCAATTTCCCAAGATTCGGACGTTTCTGGGCGCAAGTCAAAAGAAGGTAAACTACCCGGAATAGATCCTACGGTATATGGTAGTGTAACTGTTTGGTCTATAGTGTAAAACGCTTGGGTACGATAGGCGCCCGTATCGTTGCCCACTTTTGCATAGGATGCGCGCAGTTTTCCTTTACTGATGTATTTTGGATTGAGTCCCAAGGCTTTAGAAAACAAAAAACTTACGTTTTCCGAGTGATACCAGTAGGAATTATTGTCTTTAGGTAGGGCCGATGAGTTATCGTTCCGTAATGAAGCATCAAAATAAAGGTAACCTCCTAGTTGGAACTGACTCAAAGCGTAATAAGAGGTAATTGCCTTTTTTGTAATGCTTTCGTTGCTAAAGGAATTTTTATAATTACTGATGTTATAAAAATCGCGCACCTTGCTATCAAATCCAAAGATGCGTTGGTTGCTGAAGGCTTCCTCCCTATGCATGGCACCAAGACTGGTGATTATTTTTACCCTACCAATATCAGCCTTATAGGTAGCGAGTACGTCCGAGTTCCAAATCCTACTTTTTCCACTTTCGTGACTGTAATTACCTTGCCCGTTGCTTTCAGATTGTGCGCCTCTTGCAGCATGGTTATAATAGTCGGACAGAACAAAATCCATTCCGGTCCTAGCAGAAAGTGAAAAATTCTTGAAGATATCCCAATCTATTGCTAGTAAACCCTGAAACCGATCTCTATTGTCAGTGTTTTCGATATTGTCTATTGCCCAATATGGATTGTTGAAGGTATTATCCAAGTTCCATTTGATTTCATCGCCTTGTGCATTCACCGTATTGTTGCGTACATCTTCTAAGCGAATATCACGCGGCATTAAGGAAAGCTGTAAGGCTGTGTTACCCCCACCTTCCGCTAGATCTGGCCGGTTCTTTACTTTGCTAGTAACGTAGGTCATCTTCCCGTCTATACTGAACTTGTCCGTTAATTGTGACCGTCCACGAATATTAAAGGTTTGTTTAGCTAAGGTATTGTTGCTTACAATGCCTTGGATGTCCTCATCTGTAATGGACATTCTAAAGGAGCCTTTTTCGGAACTACCTTGAAAAGCAACGGTGTTGGCAATACTATAGCCCGTCTGATAGAAATCCTCATAGGGGTTTCCCTGTGGGGTATAGCTATCGGTCTGTCCCAGCCAATTAGTATACGGCTGCCCTTCCATTTTTGGTCCCCAACTCCATGAAAAAGGATAATCTAGTACCGGTCTCCCATCTGCATTTATAGGAGCAAAATCATTGAAGAAGCCAGCACCGTATTCATTTTGAAAATCCGGCGTGAGCATAATATCCGTAAAGGTAAAAGTGGAACTTAGGGAAACTCCAACGCCCGATTTATTGGTACCGCTTTTGGTTGTAATTAAAATAACGCCATTTATACCTAAAGAACCGTATGCCGCAGAAGCACCAGCACCTTTTAAAACACTAATAGATTCCACATCATCCGGATTGATATCCGATAAGGCATCGCCGCGATCTACGCCACCTCCAGAACCAGCGCCCCCAGAACCATTACCCATTGGAATACCGTCAATCACCACCAAGGGCCTATTGTTACCGCTAATTGTAGTAACACCACGCAGTAGAATTCTACTGGAACCGTCCACGCCAGTATTGGATTGGGTAATTTGTAAACCGGCAACTTTTCCGTTTAAAGAGTTAATGACGTTGTTTTCGCGCGCTACGTTCACTTGTGAGCCATCTACTTGGGAAATGGAGTAGCCCAAGGATTCTTTATCACGTTCAATATTCAAGGCTGTCACCACAACTTCATCTAGCTGTTGGTCGTCTTCTTCTAAAGAGACGTTTATGGTCAACTTTCCAGCCACTATCACCTCAAAGGTCTTGAATCCTATAGAAGAGAATTCTAGAACTGCATCTTTGGTAACATTGCCAAGAGTGTAATTACCATCAAAATTTGTTGTAGTTCCCGTGGCGGTTCCCTTTATAAGAACACTCACCCCAATTAAAGGCATATTGGAATTTTTTTCCAAGACCGTACCGGAAACAGATGTTTGTGCGATACCCGAAATGGTGAAGACCATGGCGAATACCAGTAATACTAGGTTTTTCATATGTGTTAGGTTGTTAATTATTTACTGGTTATGCCTCCTTTGTGTTTGGCACTAGTCGTAATTCGGTCTCACAGCTATGATCTGGATAATGAATCACATTTTAGTTCATATCATGATGTTTAAAAATTCGTATAATGTTCAGTAACTTAAGGTTTCATCGCCAATATGTATTCTGCCACGGCCATTTTAGCAGCATCATCCAAGTAGTTCTGCGGTGGCATTTCTGGGTAGTCTTCTCTAAGATTCTTTGGGTTGTTCATATAATCTACAATACCTTGAGGATTGCCATTGTGAATAGCTTGAATGATTTCGGTTGGTGGGCCTATCAAACGTGTGCCAAAGGCATGGCAACCTGCACACACCCCGTAATAGGTAAGCTCACCTAGTTCTTCTTTGCTTACGGACCTTGCAGGTACTGGTGACGGCGTCATCATAGTTGATATATCATCAGTATTGGTAATTTGGGCAATACCATACTCATCTAACCCAAAGGTGCGGTATTTGTTCTTGTCTCGTATGGTACTTCCTGTACCGCCGCCAAAGGCAAAAATGTCTGGACCTTTGGTATCCATCTGGGTAATCATTATTGCTTTCAACTCTCCGGTTGTGTTATTTCCATTTTCAAACATTATATTGTCTAGGATAACTACTCTGTCAGGATTCCCTTCTGAATTCGGGTCATTTGCTTTTGGTGCACCTGTAGCTAAATCCACAATAGTTATTCCTGAATTATCATTTCCGGTGATGATATTGTTCTCTACTATTACATCATCTGCAGCCATAATGAGTATGCCTGTACCTACAGGTATGCCGCCCACAGTAGAACCTTTTGGCGCAAAATTTTCATGATTATTGTTGATGACGAAGTTGTTTCTTAATATGACATCAAAGGTTGTTTTTATCGGAAGGCCTGGCGTAACAAAGGCTAAAAGACCGCCTGTATTGTCATGTACATAATTATTCTCAACCAGACAATGTCTTGAATTTTCAATCTCAATACCAGCTACATTATCAAACACTTCATTATGAAGTACATCTACATTATCGCACATACCTACGTAAATAGCGGCATCTGCAATTTTACTTAAAACGTTGTGCTCTATCAGTCCATTTTTTCCGTATTGAGGAAAAATACCATATACCCCTGTATCAATAATCCAGTTGTTACGGATAACGAAATTGTTTCCCGCCTGACCCATAACACCGTTACCTTTATAGTTGATAATTTTAAAATTCTCAATTAGAACTCCGTTACCTGAGTAAAGAAAGGCGTCGTTTATTTCGCCCTTTCCGTCCAAAGTGGGCCATTCACCATTGATAACAACTCCCTGCAGACTGATATCATCTTTGTCTATGTATACATTCTCGGAATAGGTGCCAGGGTATACACGGATCAAATCACCAGGATTTGCCGTTTTTACAGCTTCTTGGATAGAAGCACCATCTTTTACCTCAATGATATTCCCATTAAATTCATTGCTTTGGGCAACTTCGGTAGTTTCCTCAGATAGGCCTACATTTCTATACTGTATGGTAGAAGGCATGGGCACGGTATCTATTTTGGGTGAGGAGAAGAATGATTTTCCTAAAAACACGCCCACAGCCAGTAAGACAATGGCACCGATAATTTTTGATAATGTTGATTTCATGGTAGTATAATTAGTATTGATTAAACAGATGGTTTTAGTCCAGAAGGTAAGATCTCCGGTATTTTAGGTGTAAAAGTTTCGTCTGATAATGTCTTTAAAAAATCTACTAATCGATCTAACTCGTAGTCGGATAGTTGAGGTTCCCAAATATGCCAATGGATAATGAGATTTTCCCCTTCGGGAACGGCATGGCCCCTGCCTTTGGTATAGAATTCGACTGTTTCCCTAAGTGTCTCGAAATTTCCAGAATGCATATAAGGCGCAGTTTTGGCGATATTGCGCAAGGTTGGCACCTTAAACGCCCCACGTAGGGTAGCGTCTTTAAAAGGTACTTGCGCACCCGCATCTAACGGAAGGCCATCAGGCTCCGGAGAGCCTATGACGGCGAACTGTTGGTTAGTGAATAGTGGTGGGGTATGACATTCGGCGCAACGAGCTACAAACGAACGAAAAACGTTAAGACCTGCTATTTCGTTTTCATTCAAGGCCTCGTGATAACCATGTGCATATTGGTCATATTTACTATTTAAAGAGACCAAGGAGGCTTGGAACCCTGCAATAGCTTTATATATTTCTTCTAAATCAATATCCTTGGAAGCTGATCGTTGCGGATAGGCCTCGGCAAATAGGTCACGGTAATTTTCAATATCGTTCAAATTTTTTAATAGGTTTTCCGGCGTATTGTTCATCTCATTGTGTGCGAACAGAGGCTCCTTCATTTGTTCTTCAAGCGTTAGAGCGCGTCCATCCCAAAAGAGTTTTTTTAGATAACCAACGTTCCAAAGGGTAGGAGCGCCACGCGGTAATTTTTCACCATTGGCGCCTATACTGGTAGACAGTCCATCTGAGAAACCCTTTTGTGGATTATGGCAGGTGGCACAGGATACCGTACCATTACCGGATAAAACCGGATCAAAGAAAAGGTATCGGCCCAAATCTATTTCTTGAGGAGAAAAACGGTCACGTATCTCGGGTAATGAAGTCTTTAATCCGCCTACTCCTTTATTATTAGGAGAATCGTACTGCATGTACAAGTTTTGTGCAATGCATTCATTGTTGGCGTTTTTCTTAAAGCCAGGAGGACAATTGGTGTTTAGTTTTGGAACGTTTTCATAAGTTTCAGAATGACTATTAGGAATTAGAAACAGCAGCAGTAAGACCAAAAGAAGTCCAGAGATACTTGATTTTAAAATGATATTTTTTTTACTCATTTATCCCCGAAAATCGAATTGTCAAATTAATAATGTAAAGCCGTTAAAATGAACTTACATCACGAATTAACCGGAATTAAGGGGAGAATGTTAAGTTTTTAAGAGTTTTGTTATAAAAAGGTACTATGCTGTGACTAATGGGACACATTTAATTCAAGCGCTTCTTCGAATTTATCTTTATACCCTAAAGAAACAGGAAGTACTTCTTCCGGAGCGTATTGTACGATAATTTTATAACCCTTTCTGGTTTTCTTAAAAGAAGAAATCTTATGCTTATTGACCATATAGGACCTATGGATTCTCACAATACTGGAGTCCGTTATTTTTGCTTCAAGTTCTTTTAAACTTAACCTAACAATCTCTTTTGAAGCTGTTTCTCCCTTTAAATAATAGATATCTAAATAGTTTCCCGAAGATTTGACATATAACAGTTTATTGTAGTTGATTGCCAAAAGAACTTTGTTGTTTTCTCCAGTTACAGTCAAAAGCTCATTACCTATAAGCGCTGGTTTAAGGCTATTATCTTTTATTTTACTAAAAGATGAAAACTTATGTTGTAGGCCCAAATACCATACAAATAGAAGATACGGCCCTATAATAATAAGCGCAACGTATTCTAAGGTTATATAATACTCATTTAATTTTTCAAGGAATGTTGGTGCAGTTGGACTATAAAAAAGATGTATCCCAAATGTGACCAAAAGCGTCTCAAAGAAACACCATACTAAAAGACTATAGACTTTTAGTTTTTGTAGACCGAACAAAGGGCGAAGTACAAACTGAGTTAGAAAAAGAACACTGCCTCCTATAATTATATATCCTAAATAAAAGTCTGTAGCCCAATCGTTCATATTAAAGGGACTGTATACTAATAAGAAAATATTGATGAATACAACCAAGAAAGAAATAAGTAGGATTTTGTTTCTGGTCGAATCCAGATAAGGGGCATCCTCCTTTAATTTGTTAATCATTATCTTCATTTGGTATTCTTGATTTGGCGATGCGTGATACTAAATATATAACAAAATTAACAATCGTCTAAATCCAGGATTACAGTAGCTAATGGGTCCTATTTTTTATGTGCCGCGATAATTAAAAGTATGATAGAAAAACCAGTTAGCAAAGAATAGTTGTTAAAAGTAAGTTTAGAGAAACCATTAGTATTTATGATTTAGACTTTTACTTTCAAATTCTAAAAGAGGAATAATGAAAATCTTTAAAAGTAACGTTACCTTCAAATTTTTGATTAATGAAGCTTACGAACTCTTTATGCGCAAGGGAAAGATGTAGTCTAGATCAAAATAAATAATATCGCATAAACTATACCATATATGGGTTTAGATAAAGTGCGGTGGTTAGGGTAGTGGCACATACCAAATTCAATCGCGATAATAACTATCTCTAGAATAGTATATTCACAGTATTTCCCTGTTTTATTTTTGACTAGTAGTTAATGATGATTTTTGCGGAAGAATATTTTTTTCTTATCTGCAAATTTTTGCTTTATGTCAACTGCTGAATAGACAAGGAAGTGGTAAGCCAACTCAAAATTTAGCTAGCAACCTTAAAGAGATATAATGTAGACATTTTTCGCAAAGTAGAGGAAACTTTAAAACACATTTTGGTCATTTTTTTAAAAAAAAAAGTAATCGTGTATTTTCTATTTCAATATTTTTTTTAAAATCATCATACTACCAAATTTACTGGCATATTTCATAGCAGAACGAAGCCAGTTTATAGGTTTTAAATCTTCTTTATACTCTTCTTTTAAAAGTTTAATCTCTTCCAAAGCTATTTTACGCTCTAAATCTAAAATTTTTAAATCGCGCTCAACGCTTTCTGCATTTTTGTATGTTTTTACTGTCTTCATATTAATTAAAAAACTTTTCAGATAAAATAGCAACCACAAAATCGTTTACACGCTTTTTGAATAGCAAGGCGATAAAAGAGAAACACATAAAGATTAACCCCATAATAATGAACCCTTGTGTATAACTATTTAAAATTTCACCAATAAACACAGCTAAGGCCAACGCCATAAATCCAAGACCAATCACAAAAAAACCGCCTATTAGTATTGCCTTAAAAACCATACTAATGGTTACAGTTAGTTGTTGGAATATTTTTAGTTTATAATATTCATAAGACGTCTTTAAATACTTTTCGCCTATATCAGTCGCCTTTTTGTTTGTTTCTGCTATAGACTCTCCTATACTCATTAATTTACAAGATTTTTTTGTAGTTTTTTATTCTTCTCCTTTAAATCTTTTAGCTTGCTTTCTAATGCTGTTATAATATCGTCAGCTTTATAAGTTGCGCTAGAAACAATAGATTCTACTTGTTCATCTAAAGTTTGTTTTTGGGCTGTTGCTGCGGTAGTAGCTTGCTCTTTTAATTCGGCTGTTGTTTCTGCAATTTTTTGTTTGGCCAATAAAGCCTCATCTGTTAGCCTTTGTCTGGTATTAACCCCCTTGTCGGGAGCAAATAGAACTCCCAAAACAACCCCTATTGCTGTTCCTGTCACTAAACCTAAAAATGTGTTTCCGCTATCACTCATAGTATTTTTGTTTTTTATATGCTACACCAAATAATATTTTACAAAGTACATAATATTTTTAATTGATGTAATTATATGATGTATTGGTTTGAAGCAAACTACTAATTTTTGTTTTATCTGCGAATTAGTGCTCTTTGGTTTTTAATATAATTGCTTAAACTTTTAAAGCCCTTTACGCCAATCATAAGGAAATCTCATTGGGTACATAGTTACGCTAAAATCATTTTCATTGGCACTAACTAACTCTTAATCTTGTGATTCATCCAAAAAATTAAAAGCGGATATTCGGTCTATGTTTATACTTGATAGCCCTATGTTTTCGTGTCAGGTCTCCAATTTGGGTTAAGCATACTTATTTTTCTAAAGTTATTATATGTCCAAAAGCGAAGATTTAAAAACACCAAAAACAAGGGTAAATATTTATGACCACTAGAAACACTTTTTTGTTTTTTTTATTATTCATGAAATGATATATTTGTTTTAATGAAAATAAATATGCTACCCGCACAACCAAGCCCGTCGTTTTCCTATTTTAGAGTAGGTAGGCTTTTGTATGGTGCACTTTTACTTTTCATCTTAGAATCTTGGGTGTATGGTGTGCAACTAAAACAAGCTATTAATTTTGAATCAACAGCATGGATTCTGTTTTGGGGATGGTCTTTTCTTTTTTCTTTTGTTCATATTTATTTAGTCATCATGGATGGCTGGTCTCGCTATCAGAACTATAAGCGTGCAAAGGACAATTTCTTTATTCATGGTTTTAATGAGAAAATTGCGCTCTTTTATATAGGTTCCAAATGCCAACGTATGGCAGCAGAAACCGCTGCAGAAGAGTTAGGTATGAATGATCAATTACAAAAATACTATCAAAACTGTGGTGTAAAATGGTATCACTACGTACCTTACTTTATGATAAAGGAACCTTTCTTTCTATTTAAAAAAATATTTTGGTCCCGGACCTTTCTAGAAAATTTCTATGAGCCGCAATTTGATTATCATACTATAGCCAAATCACAATCGGCATGATTTCTTGTCAGCATATACATAAAAAGTATGATACGGTACGGGCCCTCCATGACGTTAGTATTTCTTGTGGTAAGGGAGAAATTCACGGATTGGTAGGTGCAAATGGTGCTGGTAAAACTACCTTGTTCAAAATTTTGCTGGGTTTAGTTACTGCCGATAGTGGTAGGGTTGAAATATCTGGGGACGGCGCTAAAAAAATTGGTGGTATTATTGAAAAGCCAGCACTATATTCCTATTTAAATGCACATGACAACCTACGGCTATTTTCACAAATGCAAGGCGCAAATGCCTCAAAAAAGGCTATTGAAGCCTCGCTAGAACAAGTTGGTTTATCTTTAGATAGAACAGATCCGGTTCGTAATTTCTCTATGGGAATGAAACAACGTTTAGGTATCGCAGTGGCCTTACTCAATAACCCTTCATGTTTGCTTTTGGATGAGCCATTTTCAGGTTTAGACCCGCTAGGTATTGAAGCATTAAATCAACTTGTTTTTGATCTGGCGCAACAAAAGCAAATGACGATATTAATCTCTTCGCACATCATTGATGTGTTAAGCACGGTTTGTACAAACTTATCAATAATTCATGATGGGGAAATAACACAAACCGGAGCGACCAGCCAAATCCTTGATGCTTGTACTAAAGGCTATACCTTATGCGGAAACGGTATTGAAAATGCATCTTTTCTAACCGAATACGATGCCGTGACGAATGGAAATTATACAACTATTTCTACGTCGGCTACTGAAATCTCTGAAATCATATTTAAATTATCGCAGCAGCAAATAGGAATTACTTCTTGCAAGCCTGTACTTGACTTGCAACAACTATTTAATCCGAAGCAGAAATGATGCGATTGCTTTATATTGAAACGTATAAACTGTTTCGACAAAGTAGCACCTATTATGCAATATTGGGGCTTCTTTTTATTGAAGCCATTGTGTTATTAAGTGCTTATTATCAAGGAACAGGAATCATTGATATCGTGTTAGCCAATTTAAAAGACACATTCTACCTTCAAGGCAACCTTATTAACGGGAACTTAATTATATACTTTATACTAAACTCTTTTTGGTTTCACGTGCCACTACTCTGCATGATTATTGTGTCTGGTATGCTTACCACCGAATATCAGGAAAAAACCCTACAAACGGTGCTTATGCAACCCGTTGTGAAATGGAAGTATCTATTGGCCAAATATATCGTAGCCAGTTTGTTTACCATTCTTTTAGTACTACTATTGGCGCTAACATCATTTGTATTGTCGTACGGAATTTTTGGAAAGGGCGACTTGGTGGTCTATACCAACGGACTCACTTTTTTTGAACACGATGATGCCTTTTATAGATTGGTGTATGCTTTTTTATTCGGAACCTTATCTTTAGTTTTTTATTCGGTTGTAAGCTTAACCTTTGCCGTGCTGCTTAAAGAAAGTTTTAAAACTTGGATTGTGGCGGCTTTGTTTTTGATTGTTTCTACATTATTGTTGAAAATAGATTTAGGCAATGATGTCTTGAACCAGATGGCCTTTTTTAAACTGAACAATACATGGCAATATTTTTTTAATGGCGACATCGATTGGAAGGCGATTACAATCAATTCTGTTTTGCTAAGTATTTATACCCTGGTAACGATGCTTGTGGGACTATTTTTATTTCAGAAAAAAGACATTGGATGAAACGACTTGGAATGCTTTTATTGTTTTTTTATTCTGCTAGTGGCTTTTGTCAAACGGCCGAAGCGCAGGTCTCTCTAGTAAAATCTAGGCTGGATAGCATTGAAACCTTTCTGGCAGATATAAGCTTACATGTCGACATTTCTTTCATTAAAATGGCAGATAAGGAAGCGAAGGCTGAGTTTAAAAAGGGTGAGGATATAGTCATCACGGCTAAAGATTTTGTACTTATTCCCAAACGAGGATTAGACTTATCGTTTAGCGAACTGTTTGAGTATCCATTTTTGGCAATAGATCGAGGTATGGTAGCAGGGGAATCAACATCACTTTTGGCAGTTTCTATTTTGCCATCAGATAATAAAGCAGATTTTAGTGTGGCCAATTTGCATATAAATACCCAGAACCAACGCATTACTTGGGCCGAAATTAATACTAAAAAAGACGGTACCTATACACTCAGCCTCACATACCCCGATAGCCAGGCTGTACTCCCTACCAAATTGGATGTTTCATTTGAAATGGACCGCATTAGAATCCCACTTAATTTTGCAGGTAGTGATGTAACTATTGATCGTAAAAAAATGCGGGAAACCAATCAGAAAAAAGGAAAAATTACACTGACGTTAAATTATGAAAGCATTGAAAAAACCCAATAGTCTATGCTTGGTGGTGTGTTTAAAATTGCGTTTGTACTAGTGTGTTTTTTAAATATTCCCAAAAAAACTGATGCTTTCATCCCTAGCAAAGACTTTTTATTTTGCAGCATATTTCTAATAACATATTAAAAGTATAAACTTCGATGATTTCGTTAAATCACATTTATGTTATGTTTTTTATGAAAGGGAAAATAATTCCATTTCCAAATAATAAATGGCACTACTAGAAACACGCCATTAAAAATAAGAATGAAACCAATAAATGAAGGCCATGTATTAAACGATGCTTTATCTACCATGTACAAGAAACTAGTACCAGTATTGCTGGTTGTTTTTAAAAATTTTAAAGTTTGACATCACAAGAGTTTTTACAAATATTAAAGTGACAATGGATGGGAATAGTCCTTTTACAAGATTATAATAAAGCCAATTCCAATCAGTAAGATTTGTTTTGGATAATTCCATAAAAATCAATTCGCCAAATGGTACTGATTCATAAAATAAGGTCATTAAAAGGTTGTATCCCAAATGAAACCCTAAAGCCAGCATTATAGATTTTGTTTTATAAAATGTATACGCCCAAACGTATCCTGTAAAACCAGTTATTAGAACAACATATATAACAGAGATGATTTTATCTTCAATCATTCCGTATGAAAAGACGTGGTATATTCCGAACAAAATAGCTGATGTTAAAATTGCCCATTTAGCTCCTATTTTACGCATAAGAATATATAAAATTGCACCTCTAAAGATTAAATCTTCAGTTAAAGCAGACCTAAGATGATATATAAATGATTCAAAAATTAACTTGTAGTTAATGTCATCTTTTAGTTTCCATTCAACATTCAAAACAAAGCTTTCAATATAAATCATTAAAAGATTTATAAGTGTCATAAACAACATTCCAACTAAAAACTGAATTAGGCGTTTTGGTTTAGGAATGATTCCTAAAGCTTCAATATTTTTTTTCTCAATAAAATGCAAGAGCATCCATGAGACTATTATTATTACTAATAATCCTAACATAATTTATTTGTAAAAATTAAAAAGCTTAAGCCTTTTTAGGCTTTAGAAAAGGAATAGAAAGTGGATAATTACAGGTGCCCGAACCTAAAGCAGACATCATATTTTTAATACTAAAAATGATGCCGAAAAGAAAAACTATGCCTGTGCCGAAAAAATTAATACCTGGAAAAGGAAAAAATAACAACAGCGATATAATTAGGAAAAGATTAATCGTACAATGAAAATTGATGACTGCGCGTCCATGTGCATCATATATTTTGTTGTCTTCCGCCTTATTTATCCAAATGAAAAGTGGAAATAAAACATTAGCAAACGGAATAAGGAACCCAAAGAAAGGGGATGCATGCAATAGCAGCATCCATTTTCGCTGAATCGTTTCTTCTTTAGGGTTATCTAACACAATTAAATCCTTGACTTCAATAGCTAATCCTACAGCTAGTAATTTTACGGTTTGTAAATGAGGTTGTACGTCTCCTTTTTCAATGCGCTGTATTGTACGCACACCAACGGTGGTTTTTTCTGAAAGTTCTTCTTGGGTATATCCTTTTAATTTTCGTTGGTATGCTAAATTGTCTTTAACGGATTGCTGTTTCATTGTGTATCATTTTTGTTGGTACAAATCTATAGCGTTATCTCGGTTTTTAGCACGCCATTTAAATGTCACCTTGCTGTCACTTTCATACTTTATAGGCTGTTTGAGACTTTAGTTTTCTAATTTTCATTAATTACTTTTAACAAAGTATCTAGTTTCACGCTTCTTTTTAACTTCAAGTATCTATTTGCCTACTGTACTTTTTCGTTAATAAATTATCGATGGTTTCAACTGCATCATTTGTAAGAGAGAACAACGCTAAACGCCTTAAGTTGCAATGCGCTGTATTATGCATATTATTTTCAAGCAAACGAGAACATATCCTAATGTAAGGAACATCCAAGGACTAAACATATGTAAACCATATTTGATAGTGTTGATTTCTAATTTTTTGGATATACATTGTTTAGGTAAACCTATATAATACCCTTTATTAAAAGTATTTACGTACTTTTAATAAGCTACATTCCTCCGTAGTGATTAAAAATACTTTTTTTGGAGTTCTCCCAGAATGCCCCGACATTCAAAACGCATTAGGTACTAAAACTCAAATACTATTATCAATTGTGAGGTATTGTTCCTCGGGTTTACCAAATGGTTTTTGATTGCAAGTGAATTTAATGACCATACAGTCCGTTGCATATTGTTGCTGTAAGCATATAGCTGACGAATTGTTACGCTAATGCATTGGTAGCTTAATAAGAATACTTAAATAAAATACATTTTGGTAGTTAGATGTAAATAATACTGTTTCAAGTAGTTATTTATACCGCCTATATCAACACGATGCTAGTCTTATAGAGATAGTGCCGAACGTACGAACTTCCCCCATGATTAAAAACAACTGCCAATATGGTTGTTGAAGCTATTTAACTAATTATATACATATATCATGGAATTAAACGAGGAAGAATTACATGCCTTACTGGGTAAAGTAGTAACGGAAATGGGAGCGGCCGCAAATGGCCCTCTAGTCACAATTGGAGATAAACTTGGTCTTTACACCACCTTATCCGAATCAGAACCACTGACTTCAACCGAGTTAGCTAGCAAGACCAACACAGCTGAAAGGTATGTGAGAGAATGGCTATCCGCTCAAGCAGCTTCGGGCTATGTTATGTACGACCCTAAAAAAGAAAAATTCTTTATGACACCGGAACAGACTATGGTTTTTGGTGACAGAAAAAGCCCTGTTTTTATGACTGGAGCTTTTTATGCCATTTCTTCGGTATACCACGATGAACCCAAAATTGAAAAGGCTTTTAAAACGGGAGAAGGTGTTTCTTGGGGAGATCATAACAGTTGCTTATTCTGTGGAACAGAGAAATTTTTTAGTCCCTCTTACGAAGGAAACCTAATTTCTAGCTGGCTTCCTGCAATGGAAGGCCTTGTTGAGAAATTAGATAAAGGGGCCAAAGTAGCGGATGTTGGGTGCGGACATGCAGCTTCTACCATAATAATGGCAAAAGCATTTCCTAAGTCTACTTTTATTGGATTTGATTTTCATGAAGAATCTATCGAACAAGCAAAAGAAAGAGCAAAGGATGCTGGTTTAACCAATATTTCTTTTGAAGTATCAACAGCTAAAGATTTTCCTGGTACGGATTATGATTTCATCGCCTATTTTGATTGTTTACACGATATGGGAGACCCAGTTGGTGCTTGTGCCCACACAAAAGCGGCACTAAAACCGGATGGTACTTTTATGGTAGTTGAGCCTTTTGCAAAAGATTCCTTAGAAGAAAACTTAAATCCTGTTGGTAGGGCGTTTTATGCGTTTTCAACAATGTTGTGCACACCTTGTTCATTGAACCAAGAAGTAGGACTTGCCCTGGGAGCACAGGCCGGAGAAAAGAGATTGAAAGAGGTAATTACTAAAGGTGGGTTTTCAAGATTCAAACGAGCTATGGAAACGCCTTTTAATTTGATTTTGGAAGCGAGACCGTAACTAGAAAAAGAGCTTACTTGTTTTTTAGAAACTAAATTGATGGCTAGACCTCCTCGAACATGTGCAACCGAGGAGGTAAAACCTGTCATTTTCTAAAGTTTTGCCTGCGCTTAAATATAGTTTAGATGTTTTGAATGATTTTTGTTAGACAAACAATCGTTCCTCATATTTTTAAGAAGTACCCATTAATTACGATTATTTTAAAACATATAAATTTTGTCCCTACTATTTTTTACTCATTTTTCTGAAAACCCTTTTGGAAAAACACCTTTGGTCCTTATGGTCTTTTATTTTGCTATATAGAAACCACTTACTTTCAAATTCGATTTTAATTTTTGATAGCACTATAAATCAGGTATCTTTGATATCAAATTTTGCCATACAAATTAAATAAATCTAGCAAAACGTAACCATAAGTAAAAATGAACAAGGAATTAGATCAATTAGCAGCCGATAATATTAGGGCATTGGCCATTTCAATGGTAGAGAAAGCGAATTCAGGACATCCTGGAGGACCAATGGGAGGTGCCGATTATATGCATATTTTATATTCGGAGTTTTTCAATTTTGACCCATCGGATATGCATTGGGCTTTTCGGGATCGATTTTTTATGGATGCTGGCCATTTATCTTCTTTGATGTATTCGCAATATTATTTACTTGGGAATTATAAAAAGGAAGACCTTGCCAGTTTTAGACAGTGGGGCTCCGTCACACCGGGTCACCCAGAAGTAGATGTGGCAAGGGGAATAGAAAACACCTCAGGTCCATTGGGACAAGGGCATACTATGGGAGTAGGTGCTGCTATTGCTGCGAAATTTCTACAAGCACGTTTTGGTGATTGGATGAACCACAAGATTTATGGTTTTATTTCTGATGGTGGTGTGCAAGAGGAGATTTCACAAGGCGCAGGTAGAATTGCGGGGCATTTAGGGTTGAACAACTTTATTATGTTTTATGATTCCAACGATGTACAGTTGTCCTCAAAAACAGATGAGGTAACTTCCGAAGATACCGCCAAAAAGTATGAAGCTTGGGGATGGAAAGTGGTTACCATAGATGGTCATGATCATCAACAGATCAGACAAGCACTTAACGATGCAAATTGGGAAACGGAGAAGCCTACACTTATAATAGGGGAAACCATAATGGGAAAAGGTTGCGTTACTGCAGATGGCACCATGTACGAAGGATATACGGAACTGCACGGTAAACCTATAGGGGATACCGGCGCGGACTACGATAAAACCATGGAGAATCTTGGTGCAGATATTTCTGATCCCTTTGGTATTTACGCTAAAGTAGCAGCCTCTTATGCAGATATCTTGGCGAACAAGACAGAAGCGGCGGCAGAAAAGAAGAAGGTAATAGCTACATGGCAAAAATCAAATGCAGCACTTGCTACAAAGTTAGATACATTTCTTTCAGGAAAATTACCGGAGTTGGATTTTGGTTCCATCACCCAAAAAGAAGGTTTAGCAACACGTGCAGCCTCCTCAGCGGTGTTAGGCTACTTGGCTGAAAATGTCGAGAATATGATTGTTTCTTCTGCAGATTTATCCAACAGTGATAAAACCGATGGCTTCCTTAAGAAGACTACTGTGTTAAAGAAAGGTGATTTCTCAGGTGCCTTTCTACAGGCCGGGGTTGCCGAATTGACCATGGCAACCATTGCAAACGGAATAGCGCTGCATGGAGGTATAATCCCAGTTGTTGCTACGTTCTTCGTATTTTCTGATTATATGAAACCTGCTATACGTTTGAGCTGTATTCAAGGGCTTCCGGTGAAATTTGTTTGGACACATGATGCTTTTAGAGTAGGTGAGGACGGTCCTACACATCAGCCCGTAGAACAAGAAGCACAAATTCGATTGTTAGAAAAATTAAAGAACCATAGCCACGAACAAAGTTTTGTTGCCTTACGTCCTGCGGATTCCATGGAAACAAATGTAGCTTGGAAAATGGCAATGGAGAATACTAAGACACCAACCGGACTAATTTTTTCTAGACAGGGGATAAAGGATATTCCAGCACAATCAGGTGATAGATATCAAATTGCGCTGCAAGCAGAAAAAGGAGGGTACCTAGTTCAAGAAGTTGAAAATCCAGATGTGGTTTTAATAGCCAACGGTTCTGAAGTTGCAACCTTAGTGGAAGCGGCTCAATTATTGGAAAGCAAGGAAGGATTAAAAGTGAACATAGCTTCCATTCCATCGGAAGGTATCTTTAGACAACAATCTAAAGTATACCAACAAAAAGTGATTCCAACGAACAAGCCTATTTTTGGACTTACGGCAGGTTTGCCAGTTAACTTAGAGGGCTTGGCAGGACCAAATGGAAAAGTATTTGGATTGGAGCATTTTGGGTATTCTGCTCCGGCAAAAGTATTGGATGAGAAATTTGGATTTACTGGAGCTCAAGTATTTGGACAAGTAGTGGATTTTTTAAAATAAATAATCAATTAAAAATATAGCAAATGAAATTTTTTATAGATACAGCAAATTTAGCAGATATAAAGGAAGCTCAAGATATGGGTGTTTTGGACGGCGTTACTACGAATCCTTCCTTAATGGCAAAAGAGGGTATAACGGGAACGGAGAATATTATAGCGCACTATAAAAAAATCTGTAATGAAGTGGATGGTCATGTGAGTGCAGAAGTTATATCTACCGATTTTGACGGTATGGTGGCCGAAGGAGAAAAATTAGCGGCACTTAATCCACAGATTGTGGTGAAACTTCCTATGATTGCTGATGGTGTTAAAGCGTGTAAATATTTTTCTGATAAAGGAATAAAGACCAACGTAACCTTGGTTTTCTCTGTGGGACAGGCACTGTTAGCTGCTAAGGCTGGTGCAACCTACGTTTCTCCTTTTATTGGAAGGTTGGACGATATCTCTACCGACGGTTTAGGCCTTGTAGCTGATATCCGTTTAATTTATGATAATTACGGTTATGAAACTCAAATTTTAGCGGCATCTGTACGTCACGTAATGCATATAATCGATTGCGCTAAAATAGGTGCAGATGTTATGACAGGACCTTTATCTGCTATAAAAGGATTGCTAAAGCATCCTTTAACGGACAGTGGCTTGGCAAAATTTTTAGAAGACTATAAGAAGGGGAACTAAAAAGTTATCCAAATCTTAAAATAGTAAAATGCATTTACCATAAGCACTGGGTAGATGCATTTTTGCTTTGTATAAGTATTGACTTTTGCTATTCATCTAAGGAATTTGGGAGATAAGGCAAACTAGCTATTAGAACTTAAACGAATGTCGTCCTTGACCGTAACGAATGAAGATAAATATAGAACCATGTTCATGGTTTAACGCTAAAACACAGATGATATTAGACAAACTGTGAAATAGTAAAAACAACAAAAGCTGCGAAAACACCAATTAGGAGTGCTCCTCTCGTATAAAGCTTGTACCCTGTTTTTACGTTCATTCCTGTAAGTTGGGTCACTACCCAAAAAGAACTATCATTTGCATGTGGAACTACTAATCCGCCGGCACCAATTGCTATAACTACAAGTGCTTTTAGCATCTCTGATTCAAACCCCATACTTTGCATCAATGGAGCCATTATGGAAGCCGTTGTTATTAGCGCTACTGTAGAGGAGCCCTGAGCAGTTTTAATCGCCGCACATAAAAGAAATGGAAGCCAAATACCAATCGTTATGCCTTCGAACATCTGAGCCATATTATCTCCTATACCAGAGTTCTGAAGGATTTTTCCAAAAATACCACCGGCTCCTGTAATCAATAAAATAGTCGATGCGCTTTTTAGCGCTTGTCCCGTCCATCCAGATTCGGAAAGCATCGCCAAATCAAACTTTTTGGGTAGGGTAAAGGCCAATAACAACCCAATGAGTAGTGCAATTAAAGGGGAACCTACAAAAGAAATAAGGGGTATTAAAAAATCATATTCCATGTCGGTAGGCATAAAGAACAGCACTAAAGACTTACTTATGATAAGCAGGATTGGCACAACAATTGGTAAAAATGATTTGAAGGTACTAGGTGCTGTTTTGATTTTCTCAATGATATCTTCTTCCGTAAGTTCTGGATTAGGGTCTATATAGGTTTTACCTGCTACTCGTTTAGCGTAAATAATGGCTACAATTAGTGAGAGGGCACTCACAATAATTCCTAAAACCATCACCAATCCTATATCTGCGTCCAAAATACCTGCTGCTGCTATAGGACCTGGTGTTGGTGGCACCATTACATGCGTAAGCATAAGACCAAGAATTAAAGCGATACTGGTCCCTGCAATGGATAATTTTGCTTTTTTCGATAAAGATTTGTTTAAGGGATTCAAAATAATAAAACCGCTATCAGCAAAAACAGGGATAGATACGATGTAGCCAAGTATGCCCATGGCTGCGTGAATGTTCTTTTTTCCTATTATTCGCAGCACTAATTCCGCCATTTTATAAGCAGCTCCTGTCTGTTCTAAAAAAGCTCCGATAAGCACTCCGAGTAAAATCACGAGCCCTATCTTACCTAAGGTTCCACCAAAACCTTCTTCAATAGAGGTAATTAGCAGCGTTAATGGCATTCCACTAGTAATACCAAAGAATAAGGAGGCTGTAAGGAGTGCTAAAAAAGGATGAACATTCAATTTGGCCGTCAATAGCACAATAATTAAAACACTTACTATTAACAAAAATAACATCATAGGAATCCTTTTAAAAGCTTGGCTGAATATACTAAAAAAACTACCTTATTTTCTAATTTAGCAACTCTGTTCCTATAAGAGATTTAAAAGAATTTTCGTTTGGTTTTCTACCCAAAAGTTCTATGGCTTCATTAACTGTTTTAACAGGAAGCTTACAGGTATTGTCCCTACAAACATATATGAACGTGCCATCTTCCGAATACCTGCCCTCGAAGAGTGCAAGATCACTATCCACGTTGCTGCCTACCAGTAAAGTGTTGGGCACATATTGGTTGCTCATCGCTTCCATAAGGCTTTTTGCTTCTTTACCTACAATAGCCACCTCGTAAAAGGGATACGTGCTCTGCAATAGAAGGCTGTTCCACTTGGCATAGGAATATGGAGTTTCCTTAGTTAAGTGTATCATAGAGGATAGCATGGTTTTTGCTTTCTTCATAGCATCTTTATCATACTGTATATGACCTAGTAATAATTGGTTTTGAGCCATAATAGCGTTAGGGGAGGGTATCACTCCGTCATCTGTTCTTATTATTTTGGCTATAAGCTCCTTTCCTTGGTTATAGGTGTACATTCCAGATGCGGGGTCATTGAATTTTTCTTGAGCCGTTCTGGTCAGCTCTTCGGCTAGTTCCAGAAATTCTGTAGTAAGCGATATGCTGTACAAGTTCAATGCGGCATTAGCCAAAAGACTATAATCTTCTAAAAATCCAGGAATATGTTTACTGTCTTTTTTGTAAGAATGTCCCAATTCGCCGTCGGTGTAGCCTTTTGATTGTAAACTTTTAAGGATGTCCTTTGCCGTTTCCAAATACGTCGTTGTTCCTAATGCCGTGTAGGCGTCCACATAGCCATTAATAAGAAGCGCATTCCATGAAATAAGTACTTTATCATCGGTACGCGGTCGCATTCTTTTATTTCTTGCGATTCGCAGTTTTTTGTGCCATGTTGCTTTTAATTTTTCTAGTGTAGGTATTGTAATGGAGTTTTCAATTGAAAATGTATCGTCATTTAAGGATTTGTGTAGGACATAGTTATTGTCTTCCCAAACGCTTTCTTTTTGAATAGTATAGTAGCTAGAAAACAGGTTAAAGTCTTCTTGTAATACTTCCTTCAATTCCATTTCCGTCCATACATAAAATTTTCCTTCCTTTCCGTCGCTTTGTGCATCTAGAGCTGCATAATAGGCCCCTTCCGGATTTTTCATTTCCCGTTCCAAAAACGCAATTGTCCCCAGTATGATGTTTTTGTATTCAGGTTTACGAAATACCTTGTAAGCCTTAGCGTAGAGACTTAAGGCCTGTGCGTTGTCGTAAAGCATTTTTTCAAAATGTGGAACCTTCCATTCAGCATCGGTACTATATCGAAAGAAACCACCGGCGACGTGGTCGTAGATGCCTCCCATAGCCATTTTATCCAATGTGAGTTCCACATGTTTTAATGTTTCAGAATCATCGGCTAATAGGGCATAATCTAATAGAAAGTCCAAATTTACGGGCAACATAAATTTCTCTTGCCTTTTGTCTCCTCCCCAAACGGTATCCCAATTTGGTTTCCAGTTTTCTAAACTTTCGGTAAGCACTTCGGTATCTAAAAGTTCAACATCTGTTGAAGGTGAAATCAGGTTCATTTCCTGTATGCCTTCTGCCACCATATCCGAGTACTTTTCGGCTTTTTCAGGGTCCTCCCTGTATAGTTTGCTAATTTCGCTAAGTACCTGTGCCCATTGCTCTTTAGTGTGGTATGTGCCGCCGTACAAGGGTTTTCCATTTGGTAGGATAATAACGTTCAAGGGCCATCCACCATTTCCCTGCATTAATTGAAGCGCCGTCATGTATATTTGGTCTATATCTGGGCGTTCTTCACGATCTACTTTAATATTTATAAAATTCTCGTTCATTAGTTTGGCAATAGAATCGTTAGAAAAGGTTTCTTCCTCCATCACATGGCACCAATGACATGAAGAATAGCCTATGCTGACCAATACCAGTTTGTTTTTATCCTTAGCTTCATCCAGCGCAGTTTGGCTCCAAGGTCTCCAGTCTACCGGATTATGTGCATGTTGTAGTAAATACGGACTGGTTTCGTTTATTAATTCGTTTGTATATAGCTGTTGTTCGGTAGAATTTTTGGTCTCTTCCTTACAAGAGTTTAGTATCAATACGGTACTAATCAAAAGGATGAATATTTTAAGTGAGTTCTTTTTATGAGGAACATTCATAGCGAAAGCAGTTCTGTTTGTATAATGATTGATGTATTAGTGCAATTTGCAAATAACTATGCTGCAGACTTGCAAGCATCAGGAAACTAAAGTACACATTTTAGAAAATAGCACCGGGTGTTTTTATGATAATTGGTATCTTTTCAATCGAAACTTTGTACTATGAGTCTATTTAAGCACTTCCTTGTTATAACTACTGTATTATCGATTGCTTCTTGCGGAGAAAAAGAAGCTAAATTGGCGAGTTCCGAACCAACTAAACCTAATATTATTTACATACTTGCTGATGATCTTGGGTATGGGGAGATTGGTGTTTTTGGTCAAGAAAAGATTGAAACCCCACATATTGACGCTTTAGCCAATGCCGGTATGTTATTTACCCAGCATTATACAAGTGCCCCCGTCTGTGCTCCGGCCAGATATATGTTTTTAACTGGTAAACATTCTGGTAACGCTTATATTCGAGGAAATCATGAATGGCGAGAACGTGGTAATGTTTGGGATTATAAGGCCATGGCAAAGGATTCTACTTTAGAGGGACAACATCCGCTACCTGATGGTACAACAACATTAGCACACCAATTGAAAAAAGTAGGGTATACAACCGGTATGGTTGGCAAATGGGGCTTAGGGGCTCCACACACACATTCGGTTCCCAACGACATGGGTTTTGATTTTTTCTATGGCTACAATTGCCAAAGGCAAGCACACACCTATTACCCTTTACATTTGTACAAAAATAGAAACCGTGTACGTTTAAACAATGATACCATTGTTCCGCATACTTCTTTTTCTATGGAATTAGACTCCTTAGATCCAAGGAGCTATTCTAAGTTTACGCAGCCTGACTATGCTCCTGATCTAATGTACCAAGAAATAAGTGGGTTTGTAGCGGCACAGAACAAAAATCCTTTTTTTCTTTATTGGGCCACGCCAATACCTCATGTGGCCATTCAGGCACCTCAAAAATGGGTAGATTATTACATTGAAAAATTTGGAGATGAAGCTCCCTATTTGGCTAGGAATGGAAATGGCTATTTTCCACATAGAAATCCAAGGGCAGGTTATGCTGCTATGATTTCTTATTTAGATGAAAATATAGGTAAATTGGTGCAACAGCTTAAAAGTCAAGGTGTTTATGAAAATACACTAATTGTTTTCACCTCAGACAACGGACCCACTTTTGCTGGCGGAGTCGACCCCGAGTGGTTTAATAGCGCTGGTCCGTTTATGGAAAACTTTGGGAAGGGTAAGGGTTTTGTTTATGAGGGAGGTATCCGCGTACCTACGTTTTTTACATGGCCGTCTAAAATAAAATCTGGTACGGAAAGTGATCTTCCATCCGCACATTATGATATGATGACCACCTTTGGCGAGATTGCAGGTTATGATGTTCCAGCAGAGACCGATGGTATAAGTCTCTTGCCTACTTTACTAGGAGCACCTAATCAAAAAAAGCACGAATTTTTGTATTGGGAATTTCCCGAATATGGAGGGCAAGTAGCTATTAGAATGGGTGATTGGAAAGTGGTTAGACAACATTTGAAGGATAAGAAAGAGCCCACGTTAGAATTGTATAATCTATCCAAAGACCCAACCGAAAGTACTAATGTCGCGAGTGAATATCCAGATATACTTAAAAAAGCAGCTTTAATTTTCGAAAAAGAACACACAAAATCAGAACTAGAGCGATTTCAAATTCCCTTGCTTGAAGGGGGGTTATTACCTGAAACAGATTAAATTTGTAGGCTAATTATCGAAACCATGAACTTAGATTTTATTTCAAAAACAATATATACGCTCGCATTACTATCAATACTGTTTTCTTGCAAAGAGGAGGCCAAAAAGGCAGAGAAAATGGTTGAAGAGCCTATAAGAATAGTGAAAAACCCTAAACCTCTTATAGTGAACCCTCCCGAAAATATAACAGTTCCTAAGGGAATGGTCTGGATATCCGGTGCCACTTTTTTACAAGGTGCTGTACCACAAGATAAAATGGCAATGGACCATGAAAAACCCGCGATAGAAGTGGCAATAGATGGATTTTTTATGGATGTCACGGAGGTGACCAACGCCCAGTTTTCCCAGTTTGTTGCACAGACGGGCTATATCACGACGGCGGAAAGAAAAATTGATTGGGAGGAAATGAAAAAACAGGTACCGGAAGGGACCCAGAAACCTCATGATTCTATTCTGCAACCAGGATCATTAACTTTTAAAAAAACACCGAGTTCTGTCACTAATCTTTATGACTTTTCCCAATGGTGGAAGTGGACTATCGGTGCTAGTTGGAGACATCCTAATGGTCCGAAAAGTAATATAGAAGGAAAAGATAATTATCCAGTAGTACAGGTTTCCCATGAAGATGCATTAGCATATTGCGAATGGGTAGGAAAGCGTTTGCCTACGGAAGCAGAATGGGAACTGGCCGCAAGGGCAGGTACATATGGCACAACTTATTTTTGGGGAGATGATGTTACCGTATTGGACAAACAGGCAAACACTTGGGAAGGGGAGTTTCCGGTTGCCAATACTATGATAGACGGTTTTGAACTAAGGGCACCTGTGAAATCCTATCCAGCCAATGCCTATGGCCTATATGATATGGCAGGAAACGTTTGGGAATGGACCAGCGACTGGTATAACACGGACTACTATAAAGACACTGCTTCCTTAAATACCGTTAGTCTTAACCCGCAAGGAGCAGGAATACCGTATACGGAAAATAATCCCTATGCCAAGGAAAAAATAATTAAAGGAGGCTCGTTTTTATGCAGTGCATCTTACTGTGCAAGCTATCGGGTTTCTGCTAAAATGGGATCTAGTACCGACTCCTCTTTGGAACATACGGGGTTCAGGACAGTCGTAACACCAGAGATGGTTAAACAATAAGAGCTTATGCTAGCTTTTACACTAGGTGCTAAAAACTTTTAATAACTTCACTGTAAGGTTTTGGTCCAAAAACCTACTTTTGTACTATATAATTTGATTGAAATTCAACACTATGTCTGATACGATAGAACGATTAAAAACATTGATAATAGGTTCAGGACCTGCGGGATATACCGCTGCTATTTATGCTGCAAGGGCAGATTTAAAACCTGTAATGTATACAGGAATGGAGCCTGGAGGGCAACTAACAACGACTACCGAGGTGGATAATTTCCCAGGATATCCTGATGGAATAGATGGCCCAACTATGATGGTACAGTTACAACAACAAGCAGAACGTTTTGGTACCGAAGTGCGAATAGGTATGGTTACGGCCTGCGAATTGAGTACCAAAGTAGGTGGTATCCATAAAGTAACAGTGGACAATGGAAATGTCATAGAAGCGGAGACTGTAATTATTTCTACTGGGGCAACTGCAAAGTACTTAGGAATACCTAGTGAGCAAAAATTACGCGGAGGTGGTGTTTCTGCCTGTGCGGTCTGCGACGGTTTTTTCTACAAAGGACAAGATGTAGCTATCGTTGGGGCAGGGGATACTGCAGCGGAAGAAGCCTCGTATTTAGCAAATATCTGCAACAAGGTGACCATGCTTGTAAGAAAAGACCATATGAGAGCTTCAAAAGCCATGCAACATCGCGTACATAGTCTTAAAAATATTGAAGTGCGTTATAACACCGAAGTGGATGAGGTGCTTGGTGAACAAGTTGTAGAAGGTTTGCGTATGGCAAATAACAAGACCGGAGAAAAAGAAGACATTGAAATTACAGGACTTTTTATTGCTATTGGTCATAAACCAAATACCGATATTTTTAAGGGGCAATTAGATATGGATGAAACGGGTTACCTTATAACAAAAGGAAAATCTACTAAAACTAATTTACCAGGGGTATTTGCATCTGGAGATGCACAAGATAAAGAATACAGACAGGCTGTAACTGCAGCAGGAACAGGTTGTATGGCAGCTTTGGATGCCGAGCGTTATTTGGCTTCTATTGGTTCTGTTGAAGAGGCAATAGCAGATAACTATAATCTTTAGTTACCACTATTTTAAAATAAAAAAAGCGGCCTTTAGCCGCTTTTTTTGTTTTAAAATATCTCTTTAATTAACTCGAATATAATTTTCTGAAAACGTATGATTACCTTCTTCGTCCGAGCTAATTTGGCTATAGGTATCGTCTGTCAACATAAGCTCAAATGAGAAAACCCGCATGGTATCCAAAGCTCTCATCATCTGGTAATCTCCATATTCTATAGTTTCTATCAATTGATTTTCGTGTAATTTATAAGAACCGTACCCAAAGCGTCCAACAGTATCTTGTGGAGAATATCTTGTCCACATTATTTTTCCAGCATTGTATATTTTTACTTGACGGTAATCTTTTTGAGGAAGCACCGTGTCTGTAATAGTTACTCCATCATAATTATAAAAGCTTTGAAGTTCCCATGTGCCTTCTATGGAATGCATTGTGTCTGTTTTTCCAGAAGTAAATTCTGTTGCCGAAACCAAAATCAACATTAAAAAGACTAGGCCTAGTAATTTTTTCATGTTAGTGTATTTTATTGAATTAGTATTTCCATAAAAGATACGAATTATACTGTTAAATTCATAAAATTTAAGGTCATTTATTAAGAATAATACATGTTTAATTGTTCAGAAAGGTAAGGGTTGAGGTTTTTAGTTAGATCTTAAATAATGTAATTTGTGTGACTTGTGGATAAGAAAAATCTGCTGAATGTCTTAAAGCGCTTATTGGAATAGTTGAAGTTGGTTATGATACCTTAATACTAATTACATTAATTGATTTTTTAAAAAGCCCATAATTGGTTCTATACTATTTTGTGTTTTCTACAAATAGTTCATAAAAATCTGGATAATCTTACAAATCTAAAGAGTATGTTCCTCCAAAGTATAGATAAAGCTTGCTTTCTGCCTTTATAATAAAGACGAGAAAAACGTCAATAAAAAGAGTCATTAGAGAAGTGTTATGCCACTGCCTGCTAGTTTTGGAAATATTACTTTAGCCTGAGATGTAATTTGAACTCCTTTGGCAATATCTCTTTTTAGTAACAAAGCACCGTCCATATCTACATAATCTAATTGCGGAAGAAGTTGGGCAATAGCAGAAATACCAACAGTAGATTCCGTCATACAACCTACCATTACTTTAAGTCCGAGTTCTTTCCCTTTTTTTATCATACGTAGGGCAGGAGTAAGGCCGCCACATTTAGTCAGTTTGATATTAATACCATTAAAATGAAGGGCACATTTTTCAACATCTTGCTCTACAATGCAACTTTCATCCGCTATAATAGGCAATACACTTTGGTGCATTACTTTCTCCATCCCTTCCCAATCATCTGCCTTCAAAGGCTGCTCCAAAAACTCAACACCTAAGTCCTTTAATATGTAAGCATTTCTAATCGTTTCTGTCGCTGTCCATGCACAGTTGGCATCTACACGAAAAAGAGCATTGGTATGTTTTCTGAGCTCCCGTACTAAGGCTACATCATTATCAGTACCCAATTTAATCTTATAAATTGGCCATGGAGTTTCTTTTATTTTTTGCACCATATTTTCAATAGGTGCAATCCCTATGGTATAGTTGGTAGTGGGATAGTTTTTAGTACTGGTTCCCCAAATCTCATGTAAGGGTTTATCGTTTAGTTTTCCGTTGAGGTCATGAGCCGCCAAATCCAAAGCGCAACTAGCAAAATTAGAAAGCCCCTTGGATATCAGGAACCCATGAAATACCTCCGGTGTCGTAAAGTCAAAGGTTTCAATCTGAGATTGTATTGCTTCAATCTCCTTCATCATACTTTCTACGGTAATCTTATAATATGGATTGGCTGTAGCTTCCCCGTAACCTATATATCCGTTAAGGCTCAATCCAACAATTAGCGTGTTTTGAAAATCACGTGATTCCCTACTAATACTAAAAGTATGCTTTAAGGGGAGTATATATTTTTTTAGGATTATTTTCATTTAACTAAAATTTCGTTCGATTTGGATTAAGACAAATGTAGTACGGGAACTAAAAGCTCTTCTTATCTTATTTTTATTCCAGCACTTCAATTTATTCAGTTGCCTTGCCCCTAATTTGCTCGTAGGCTAAAATCATCTCTGCTAACTTGCCTGCATGTGATTGTGCCAAATTATTTTGTTGCTCAAGATCATCTGTAAGGTTGTAAAGTTGATATATAGTATCGTTTCCAAGCTCAATATTAACCATTTTGTTCACGGCTCTACCCTTATAGGGTGGTATCATGGCCCAATCTCCTTTTCTAAATGCTGTTCTAGAAGTAGCTTCAAGAACCAGTTGCTCCCTTCCGTTTTTACTTCTACCTAAGAAGGTTTCCAATAGATCTTCGCTGTCCTTACCTTTTTTGTCGCTCCCTACTAGCTTTGCGATAGAGCTAAGGAGGTCTAACTGGGATACCAAAGCGTTGGACACTCCTGGTTGTATAGTACCTTTCCAATACGTGACGAAAGGGACCCGGGTACCCGCTTCGAACAGACTATATTTACCCCCTCGTAAATTGCCTGCGGGCTTATGATCTCCCAATTTTTCCACGGCATCGTCTTGATAGCCATCGTCTACCACAGGTCCGTTATCGCTACTGAAAACAATTAGCGTGTTTTCCAAGATACCTTCTTTCTCCAATGTTTTAATAAATTCTCCCACACACCAGTCTGCCTCTACGATAACATCTCCACGGGGTCCCATACCAGATGCGCCAACAAATCTTGGGTGAGGTGTTCGTGGAACGTGAGGCTGTTGTAAAGCATAGTATAAGAAAAAAGGGTGCTCCTTATGCGTTTTAACATAGTCTTGAGCTTCTTTTAGAAAATGGTCTGCCATATCCTCATCTACCCATTTTGCAGCAGCTCCACCTTTCATAAATCCAATACGCGAAATACCGTTTATAATACTATTATCATGCCCATGGGAAGGTTTCATTTTTAATAATTCTGGGTTATCCCTTCCTGTAAGCTCTCCTTTAAAGTTTTTGGCATAGTTAATTTCAATAGGATCTTTTGGGTCTAGATTGTCTACTAAGCCATTTTCAATGTATACGGTTGGCACTCGGTCTTGCGTAGCAGCCATAATGTAGCTATGGTCAAAACCTACCTCATTTGGACCAGGGCTTACCCTTTGGTTCCAGTCTATTATTCCATTCCCGAGCCCCAAGTGCCATTTACCAACAATAGCGGTGCGGTAGCCTTCTAGCTTCAATAGTTTAGGAATTGTCAATTGCATCGTATCTATAATCAAGGGAGCAGTGCCAGGTAAAATTTTGGCATTCTTGTTGCGCCAAGGATAGGTGCCTGTTAAAAGGCCGTAACGACTAGGGGTACACGTGGCCGAAGAGGCATAACCATTGGTGAACCGGATGCCACCATTGGCCAGTTTATCAAAATTAGGAGTTTTTAATTGGGTAGCCCCATAAGCACCTAATTCTCCATATCCCAAATCATCTGCATAGATGATAATGATGTTGGGTTTTGATACTGAAGTTTCCGTTGTAGGAAGTGTATCCGCTTTTTGTTTGCAGGATGTAAGACTAAGAACCGTAAGGGCAATACCGTAAATTTTAAAATGTCTAAAAATTTTCATAGCTGTAAAAATGTCTTTTGGTCAGGTACCGAATATACGTAAATTAGGAGATTTGTTTTTTGTGGTAAATGACACATTAGCGTAAAGATGTACTTATTAATATCAAAATTTTATAAATAATTTAAAAAATACGGTTGTTTAAAGTCCTAGTCTTTTTGTTAATAACAAATCCAAAGGCTACTTGCTTAGCACTATGGGTTGCTCCTATTTTTGCTCACTTTATAATACTATGAGAAAATTGGAAATAGGCGATAAGATGTATAACGCGAAACAAAATGGATTCACAGATTTTGTTCGATATTCATTCTCGGAAGTGATGGCGCTCACAAAGACCTTAGCCGTCCTTAAAAATGGTGTTAAGCTCTTTAATGAACCAAGAATCTCCTATATTACGGAAGATGTAGGCTATTCTGTTTCCAGAAAAAAAGGCTTGCATTGGCACTTGGTTTCTTTGGAAGCCATTAGGAAAGCCCAGATTGAAAATGAAAAAATTACTGCTTATGATTGGTTCGAAGGCAAAGAATTTAGTTTGGAAGAAAAGAAATTCATTTATAAACAGTTTAAGAAGTCAGAAACGACCGATTACTAAAATTGCATTAGCAAACCTTATTGTGATAAGTGACTTGTTCCCTGTGGCAGAGATTGAACTAGCAGAGAACCACTTTATAAAAAAATGGATTGATTTTTTTAATGTTAAATACTAAATCAAAATGAAGCTCGTTATAGTATTAGTTTTGAAATTATGGAGGAATGGCAGAGTGGTCTAATGTAACAAGTCTTAGGATTTGTGAAGTGTAAGCTTCCGAGGGTTCGAATCCCTTCTTCCTCCGCAAAATAAAGCCTCACAGTACTTGTGGGGCTTTTTTTATACTGTGTTTGTAGTTGAAATAACTTCCTGAATATACTACTCAAATTTACTGTCGTTTTTAGATACCTAGTAGGTAAGTCTCTTCCAAAAAGT
>RCND010000160.1_pt1 | contig 36888 bp, 20 predicted proteins | sample 2041351 | NCBI WGS metagenome assembly RCND01 (sample SAMN09708230, study PRJNA481090) | Marine sediment metagenome, whole genome shotgun sequencing project. | biome: marine sediment; feature: ocean; material: sediment; isolation source: Sewage treatment plant 12B marine sediment (STP12B) ... | reverse complement strand
CCAATAATAACGCCATCACCTAAAGTAACAGAACCTGCAAGTCCGCTATGTCCTGCCATAATACAAGAACGTCCCATAATACTGTTATGAGCTATTTGTACGAGGTTGTCGATTTTACAACCATCACCAACAATAGTAGCGCTGAATTTTGCTCTATCAACACATGAATTGGCACCAATTTCAACATAATGCCCAATTATGACATTACCTATCTGTGGTATCTTTACCAGTCCCTTGCCATCGTCACTTGGTCTATACCCAAAGCCATCAGCTCCGATACTTACATTCGTATGAAAAACACAATGACTACCAATAATACAGCGTTCACGTATAATAGTCCCAGACCAAACAATAGTGTTATCACCGATGATGGTTTCATCAAAAACACAAACATTTGGGTATAAAACTACTTCGCTTCCTAATTCAACATCTTTACCTACGTAACAATTTGCACCAATCTTACAGCCATCACCAATTTTTGCGGTTTCATGTATAACGGCAGTTGGATGTATATCTGTATCAAAAACAGGTGCTGGCGGATTAAAAAGCTCCAATATTTTTGCCATAGCTAAATCCACATTTTTTACTTTAAGAAAAGCACGATTGTCGCCGGGGTCCATATTTAAATTATAACCAATAAGGGCAGCACAGGCTTTTGAATCTGTCCAAAACTTCGCATATTTTTTGCTTCCAATGAATGTGATATGATTGCTGCCTGCTTTTTGTATTTCCTCGGGCCCTTCAATTTTTTGGTTGGTATCACCTATTAATTCACCTTTTAAAAGGTTGTTGATTTCACTTATAGAGTAGGATGCCATTAATAATTTTAGTTATTGGTTAGTACGTTGTTTTAAAGCTAAATGGAAAAAGTGAATGCTATATTATTTTTAGAATTAAACACTTCTATATGTTGCTTATTTAATTTCTTATCCATAATTAAAAACCCAAATTTCATTCTCCACAATTTAATCGGAAAAAATAGGCAATGTAGATATCGCACAAATTAGGTATGCCAGTTTTATATCGAAGCCTATTGGTCTTCCAGCCCCTGACCAATACCCACTTCATGAAGTATGTTAAAGATCAAGCGGTATTCGTCTTTATTGAATTCCCCATCAGCATTGGCCATTTCATTAAGCAGTGCGGAAAGCGCCTGCTTTTTTTCATAGGTCATCCCTTTTAGGATCGATAGGCATTCTTTGGCCGTAATCTTACGGGCCTCCTCTACGAGCAGGCGATCAAAGTTCAAGGTATCCATCAATTGGGTCATAAAGTCCATCTCCTCGGCGTCTACTTTGCCATCTACATAGATTACCTCATCAACCGCCTTTACCAAGGCTAATTTTTCTGCTAAATTAAATTCCATAGTGCTTTTTTAAAACAGCTACTAAGGTAATTAAAAAGGGCATAAGGTTAGGATCGTAATGGGATAATTCTTCTAGTTAAAACAAATTGTCATTACGAACTTGCCTGCAACAGGTGGGCGAAATGAAGTAATCTGTTGCTTGATCACCAAGAACTTAGAGATTACTTCTTGCCTCGCAAAGACGACTTGTTTTAACTTTTTTGACGGCCTCTTTTTATTTCAGGTGGTCAAGACATTTTGATCTAGGGTATTGGGCAGCACGGAACCTTTTTTAAACCTGATAAAAGTCATAGTATTAACTGGCTTTGGGGGCTAGTTTTGCGCTGTAATTTGTGATATACATTTCCAGGCGTGCAAGCCTTTAACCTTTTAACTACGGCACATGATCACAATCAGAAATGAAAAGGCGCTAAGAATCAGCATGGTGCTATTGCGGCTGTTCATAGGGTGGCACTTTCTCTATGAAGGCATTATAAAACTGTATGATCCCGATTGGACCTCCTTTGGCTATCTCGCCTCGGCACAAGGCCCTTTTCGCCCCTTTTTTCTTTGGTTAACCAGCGATGCGCTTATCGGCATTGCCGATTGGGGCAACATCATCGCACTGACATTTGTTGGACTCACCTTGGTGCTCGGGATCTTTGAAAAATGGGGAGCCCTTGTGGGAGCCTGTTTATTGGCCTTGTATTATTTGGCCCATCCGTCTTTTCCATGGGTTACCCAACTCAATGTGGAGGGCAGCTATTGGTTCATCAACAAAAACCTGATCGAGCTTATTGCTTGTTTGGTGATTTTTCAAATACCAACTTCCCAATTTTTTGGGCTTGCCCGATTATTCAATAAAAAAGAAGTAAAAACCCAAAGCTAAACAAGATGAAATTTACAAGAAGAGACGCTTTAAAAGGTTTAGGGGGTATACCGCTTATGGGAGCTGTTTGGTGGGCAGGAGCTGCCAATACCGTGGCCAAGAAAAAAGAGCGTACCGCTATTTTGGAACAATTGAACATACAACCTTCAATGCCGACCGCTGTACCCGAAATTGGGGGCGAAGCTGTTCGCATAGGGATCATAGGTTTTGGTATTCGCGGCGAGCAACTCTGCCGTGCCTTGGGTTTTGCGACTAATGAATGGAAAGAGGAGATGCGTTTAGCTGCCGAGGAGAATCCCAAGCATTCCGCATTAAAAGATTTTGAGGCTCAGGACAAGCTGAATATAAAACTTACGGGTATCTGTGATATTTTTGATTACCAAGCCAATAGGGCCTTAAAGTCCTTCAACACCGATGACAATAAAATGGAGCGTTTTCGTACCCATCAAGAGATGATTCGTTCCGGGAAGGTAGATGCGGTAGTCATAGCAACCCCCGACCATTGGCATGCGCCTATGGCGATTGATGCCTTGGAAAACAACATTCATGTGTATCTTGAGAAACCCATGACCCATACTGTGGAGGAAACTTTTCGCTTGCGGGAAGCCGCACGCAATTCCAAAGCCGTATTTCAAGTAGGGCACCAGCATAGACAGACCTTGAGTTTTCAAACGGCCAAGGACATTATTGAGAAAGGGACGATTGGGCATATATCGCTGATACAGACCAATACCAACCGTAACGATGACAATGGCGCTTGGATGTACGACATTCACCCTGATGCGAGTCCACAGACCATAGATTGGGAGCTATTTTTGGGTTCAGCACCCAAAGTACCGTTTAATAAAAACCATTTCTTTAGATGGCGTAAATGGTGGGCGTATGGGTCTGGACTTTCCGGTGATCTCTTGTCCCACGATTACGACCGTTTAAACTGTGTGTTGAATATGGGAATCCCCGATTCCGTGATGACTTCTGGGGGTATTTATACCCATAGGGATGGGCGGAATGTACCCGACGTGTTGAACGTGAATATGGAATATCCCAACTTTAGTACCGGAGGCAGCCAAAAGAAAGGCAAGGAAAAGGGAATGACCTTCGTCTACAGCGCTACTTTGGGTAACGGATTCAACCGTCCTACCCATCTTATGGGCCATGACGGTACCATGGAACTTGGAAACCGATTAACGATTTGGCCCGATGGTGGTTCTACCCGCTACGCGGATATGATCGTGGCCAATAAAATGAGTCCTGGAGTACCTATTTACCAATACAATCCTGGTGCCTCTACGCCAGATGCCGTAGCATCGGCCACCTCACAATATTTTGCTGATAAAGGGCTAATGTGGACGTATATCAACGGGGCACGTGTTGATTCCACCTTCCTACATATGCGGGAATGGTTGAGTAGCGCCCGTAATGGGGGCAAGCTAAGTTGTGGTATCAAAGAAGGCTTTGAAGAGGCCATTTCATCCCATATGGCCGGACTTTCCTATAAATTGGGAAGACGCATAGAATGGGATGCCGAACAGGAAATATTAAAACCCATAGAAGATATTGACTTTGATGCGGCGCTACTTTCACCGATGAAGTAGCGAGGTTATTTTGGTCATGAATTTTGTTGAATTAGCTATAGCGGGCCCAAGGGCCCGCTATTTGATATTATCATTCTGTGCCTTGTGCTGAACTTGTTTCAGTATGAAACGTAATCCATACATAAGTGTGGAAACCATGGGCTCCCCTCCTTGTCATCCTGAGCGCAGCTGCCTGCCGGTAGGCAGGGTCGAAGGGAAGGAATGAATGACGTCTTTTGGCTGGAGCGAGGGGTGGTTATTGACCAAATCAAAGAACGATTTTCTGCTTAGGCAGGGTATACTAAGAACAAATCAGGGATAAGGGTGCTCAAAGGAAGTTGGAAAAGGGTCAATTATGCTTAAAAAAACAAGGGTTTTGTGCTAAACGCTGAGAATATCGTTGCTTATTCGTAAATCGACAAAATATAATGGAAATATTAGCAATTTATATAAAACGGACTTCAAAACTGATATATGTCATATTTAATGGGCTGAAACAGCTGTAATTTTGGGTAATTCATAAAGCAAAAGTCATGCAAGTCAAAAAGAACCCAAAAGTAGATTTAAATCGGAATAGTAGTCTCTATTTTGTTATAGGCCTTACCCTAGTCCTCTTTCTCACGTGGAGGGCTTTGGAATATAAATCTTATCCTAAACCTGATAGGATTGTAGAAATGTTGAACGTGCAAGAAGATATTAAAGAGGATGTTCCGATTACAGAACAGATAAAAACGCCACCACCTCCACCACCGCCATCGGCTCCCGAGATTATAGAAATTGTTGAGGATGCCGCTGAAATCGAAGAGACTATCATCGAAAGTACAGAATCTAGCCAAGAACAAGTGATAGATGTAATTGAAGTTGATGATGTTGAGGTTGGTGAAGATGAAGAAGAATTATCAGTGCCATTTGCCATAATCGAGAATGTACCTATTTATCCTGGTTGCGAAAGTGCCAAAGGGAATGATGCTCGTAAAGCCTGTTTTCAAAAGAAAATACAGGAACATATTATGAAAGAATTTCGCTATCCACAGATTGCTGCTGAAATGGGCATTCAAGGAAGGGTATTCGTTCAGTTCGCTATTAATTCCAAAGGATTAATAGATGGTATTAGAACTAGGGGTCCGGACGCAGGATTGGAAAAAGAAGCAGCTCGTATCGTAGCTTCCTTACCTAAAATGACACCTGGTATGCAAAGGGGAAGATCGGTTACAGTACCTTATAGTATTCCTGTGAATTTTAAATTGGCAGTAGAGTAAAGTTAAATAGTAAATGTTTCCTAGATTGTAAGGTTGGATTGGTCAATCCTGTGCTTCTTGATAGTCGATTAGCTTTTGAGGCCCTTCCAACAGAATACGTACAATTTGCAAAGTGCCATCATCCTTGGTGGCAATTTGCCATTTTATAAGGGATATGGTTCCGTTTTCAATTTCAATTCCCGTAATACTACGCGGATGAACACAGCTACCATCATTAAAAAACGGAATGTCCCCAGGCTCTGGAAAACGGGGCCTGTGGGTATGTCCCGCAATAGTGATCAATAGTTCATTGTTTAGGATCCATCGCTTAATACGCCTTTCTACCTTAATCAATTCCTTATAATTTTTGGCAGGACTCGTTGGGTCCGCAATACCCCACACCTGAAGGGGTTTCCATAAGACGCGAACCAGAAAACGGCCCCAACGCCAAAACGTATAATTCCACCAATCGGCTTGGTGTCCGTGTGTTAAAAAGAGTTCTTGTTGGGTGTCTTTGTGCTTTAAAACAACGCCCTCATGATAGGTAATGCCCTCAAAAAGCTCTTTGGCCTTATCATCAATAGGTTCAAAATAGCTTGACAGATTTTTTTTTACATAGGCTTCGTCCTTATAAACCATGTCGTGGTTGCCCCAAAGCATATGCAGTCTGTTTTCTAAATGATACTTACGTAAAAGCTGAAAAACGTTCTTATGGGCCTCGAAAATGGGTTCAAAGGAACGGTTCTCCCAGAGCTCATCGCCATCGCCAATTTCGCAGTATTGAAAACCATTGTTGTAGTAATGTTTTAAAGCATGGTAGTAGATGTTCCTATTATTGGCAAATTCATCGGCAAAGCTATTGTCTCCCCTATGGCAATCACTAAAAAGTATAAATTTTGAAGCGTCATCAAAAGGTACCACTTTGGCATTCTTATACGCTCTTGATAACCTGAAATTATACGACATGCATGAATTTTGTATAAATATCCAAAAAAACGAGGAATACCCTTAGATTTCCTTGAACAAATGTTTATTTCATATTTTGTAATTTTACCGGTCCTTGGTAGACCAATACTACCAATTTGAATATAAATTAACGGGGTATAAAAAGTATGGATAAAATTTACAATGAAGATTTTCCGTTGCAACGTTATATCAGTTTCCACAAATTGTTGGAAGAGTATGATAGTATGGCCGAAGGCGAAGATGAGTTTTTAGCGCAAAGGGCTAAATATGTGTTAGCTGCACAAGCACCTTACCCTGAACTTAGGGAAGGTTTTACAGATGTAGCGTTACTTAAAAAACATGAAAAGGTCATAAAGATCATTCTTCAGGATTCTTTTTCGAATGTGCTTACCAGAAATGAGATCAAGGTAGCTTCCTTGCCTTATTATGATTTAACTTTTAATGGCTCTGAGCGCTTTGAACAAATTTTGGCGGCAGCAGGAGAGGATTTTGAATTGAAGGTTCGGGGTGTACCCGAGGAGCTTAGTTATATTATGGGCTGTACGGTACTATTGAATTTTTATTATGGGTTCAACCTCGATTTTAAACGTCCATTATATTACGATATTCCTGATGCTAAAGGGGTAATGAAGCATTACCGTATTCTGTATAATTCTGATTTTATTGATTTGATCCCAACCGATAAGGCCAAAGAATTGACCCAGGCCGATGTTGATGAATTATTGGAGAATTTGGATGATATTGAAATTTGGAAAGAAAAGATTCCGCCTGGTAGTTTTAAATCCAAAGGCTTTGTAATCTCCAATATGTTCGATGCCACTACGGAATATGCCATTTCTGAGATAAAATCGAATCTAATTTCAAATGATAAGCGATCAGGCGATAATTTTGTTGAGAACCTACAAGGCATATTCAGGTCTTTCTTCAATATTCTTGATATTAATGTCGGTTTTGTAACCTACAATCCCAATGATAATAAATTTGAAAAGGCGCATTACAAGAATATGAATAGCTACCTGCTGCATAATAAGGAAATGCAATCTTGTAGTGATGCACTTTGTTCAGGGTCGTACAGTAAATTACTTAAAGAGAAAGAGTTTTTTGCCATTGCTGATGTTGATAAATATTATAAGATGTCTGAGGGGACGGCCCCTTACAAAGGCTTAAAGGAGCAAGGTATAAAAAGTGCCATATTTGCTCCTATTGCCAATGATGGTGAGTTACTGGGTGTTCTTGAATTGGTTTCTACAAACGCCAATGAACTTAACTCGGTAAATGCCCAAAAATTAGAGGATATTATGCCCTTTATCGTAACTGCGGTATTACGCTCTGTGACGGAAGAGGAGAATTTGATAGGTGCCATTATTCAAAATGAATGCACTACGGTACATTCCTCTGTTTACTGGAAATTCAGGGAAGAGGCCAAACGTTTTATTGGTGATCAATTTGATGGTAAGCAGCCATCTTTCAATGAAGTGGTTTTTAAGGATGTATACCCGCTTTATGGACAAATAGATATAAAGGACTCTTCCAAGGCCCGGAATTCAGGCATACAGAAAGATCTAATGATTCAACTTGCAACTATTAATGCTATTATTTCAAAAGCTTGGGAGAAAAATAAGTTGCCAATTTATGAGGAACTTTTGTATCGAATAAACAATCTTCTTGAAGAAATCAAAGAGGTATTGAATACCAATAGCGAGCAGTCCATTTTCGATTTTGTGAAAGAGGAAGTACTTGCGGTATTTGACCATTTGAAAGCAACCGACGAAGAATTGAAGGATTTGATAGTGGCCTATGAGGAAGCGATTGATAGCGGTACAGAATCCTATTACGACCATCGCAAAAATTATGATGAAAGCGTAATGCGCATTAATAAAGAACTGGCAATGGTCATAGATCACCGTCAAGAAGATGCACAGGCCATGTTTCCACATTATTTTGAGCGTTATAAGACCGATGGTGTTGAACATAATATGTACATCGGTGATTCTATTTCGGGCCAATTGCCATTCAACCCACTGTATTTGAACAATTTAAGACTTTGGCAATTACAGGTTATGTGCGAGATGGAAAATACCCATTACAACCTGAAGCCTGATTTATCTGTGCCGTTGGATGTAGCCTCGTTGATGTTGGTTTATAGTACATCGCTATCGATTCGTTTTCGAATGGATGAAAAACGTTTTGATGTGGATGGCACCTACAATGCACGTTATGAGGTAATTAAAAAGCGAATTGATAAATCTTATATCAAAGGGACCAATGAACGTTTGACCCAGCCAGGGAAACTCTCTATTGTATATTCCCAGAAAAAAGACGAGTTGGAATACCTAAGGTATATCAGCTTTTTAAAATCAAAGGGGTGCTTTACCAATAACATTGAAATTCTTGAGCTCGATGGTCTACAGGGCGTAACGGGACTTAAGGCCATTCGTGCCGAAATCCTGTATAAAAAAGGAAAGGAGACCAAGCAAACGTTTACCTACGAAGACTTGATGGAGGCGCTTAAAGCTTAATTTTTTACATCTATCGATCTGGGCCATAATACTGGAAGGCGATGGCAAATGCTATCACAGAAAGTATAGTGCCGATCATGAAGATAGTGTAGGTCCATCTTAAGATCTTATACTTACGGTTCAAGACCAATCCTAAAAAGTAGAGGTCTTTGGTTAAACTTGTATAAATGTATTCTTTGTCCTTGACTAATTCGCTAATTGCCCACTCGTATTCCGATAATTTCATTTTATGGAAGTTACCAAAAAACAATAAATTCACTTTTTTGTTTTTCACATCTTCCTTGGTGAATTCACCACTGGTAACATTAGGCCGTGTGGCCAACACTGCCAAGATCATAGAAATCACAGCGAAAATTATGAAGACTACCGTTGGAACGATCAAATAATGGTTAGATGGATTGTCCAATTTTGGAATAAGATTGGAGAGGGCCAATGAAATGATGATCGCGTTGACCGATAAGAGAATGTTGGCCTTTGTATCGGCAATATCACTCAAGGTCAAATGGTTTTTCAAGGTGACCCTAAATAGGGTTTGTATGCCACGATCTGGGCTTTCAGTCTTATATTTTGCTTTTAGCGCCTCTTTCTTTGCAATCTCTTTATCGAGCTTTTGTTCTTTTTTAAGTTTTTTTATGTTTTTGTCCTTTCCGGGTTGCCAATTTTCCTTGGCATAGTTGGTATTGAAATTGTGCTCCTTTTCCAACATCCGTAAATTTGCCTTCAACCATTCTTTTGGAGTGTATTCAGTGATACCTAAAAGGGAGAGTTCCGTTCGTAGCAGTTCACAGGTCTCCATATAACTTTTTTGTCCAAAATGGGAGGCATCGGCATCCCTTATAATTTGCTCTTTTACGGTTTTCGGTACGTAATACCGTTTGGTTGCCATGATAATATCCAAAACCTCTTTTATGCCATCCGCACTATATCCTTGTTTTTCAAGGAAATCCTTAGCAATGGCACAACTTTTTTCCTCATGTCCTTCGCTGCCTTCAGTATAACCTGTATCATGCAGCCATGCGGCCAAAATAAGCGTTTCGCCGTCCTGTGCATTTAGATTACGGTAATTAATGATTTCTTTACTACTTTTGACAACACGTCGGGTATGCGTTAAATTGTGGTATAAAAATTTACTGTCCAAATCATTGGTCAATAAATCTGTTGCAAAAGATTCAGTTTTCTCAATTATTTCCGACATATATAGTGTTTTAATAAAACCCCCAAATTACGAAATTAAGAATTTATAGTTTTGATATGCGTAAATATTACTTTTCCTTTCTGCTTTTATTTCTATCGGCTAGCTGCGCGACCCATAAGTCTAAATATGCCGCTTTGGAAAATACCTATGATGTGCCAACGACCAAAAAGGTTTCACACACCATTTATTTAGTCGGGGATGCGGGTTTATCGCCGAGTGATGAAATGAACCCAGCTTTGAAACTCTTCAAGAAACGATTGGATCAAGCTGATAAAAACAGTACGGCTATTTTCTTGGGCGATAATATTTATCCTGCTGGTATGCCCGATAAAAAAGATGCTAAGGCAGAATACCAAGCGGCAAAAAACAATTTAGATGCACAACTGAATACCTTGGACAACTTTAAGGGGAATCCTATTTTTATTCCCGGGAACCATGATTGGTACAATGAAGGGTTAAAAGGGCTTGAAAGACAGCAAGAATATATCGAGAAAAAGTTGGATAGAAAAAAGGTATTTTTCCCTCAAGATGGTTGCCCCATTCAAAAGATAGATGTGAGTGATGATGTTGTGGTGATTGCCATAGATACGGAGTGGTACTTGATTAATTGGGATAAACACCCCACAATGAACGATGAATGTGAGATCAAGGATAGGGAAAAGTTCTTTGAGGAACTGGAAGGCCTGATCAAAAAGAATGCGGATAAAACCACCATCATGGCCTTACACCATCCCATGTTCAGTTATGGTCCGCACGGAGGACAATTTTCCATGAAAAGGCATTTGTATCCTAGTGGAGGTAAATTTCCGCTTCCCGGAATTGGAAGCGTAGTCAACTTTTTGAGAAAAACAACCGGTGCCTCACCTGAAGACTTGCAAAACAAGCGCTACCGCCAATTAAGAAATCGTATTGTTACCTTAGCCCAGAATTCTGAAAAAGTAATATTCACATCAGGTCACGAGCATACCTTGCAGTACATTGTTGAGGAGAATACACCGCAGATTATAAGTGGGGCAGGTGCCAAAGAGGGTGCAACACGGTTGTTGAATGGCAGTAAATTTTCGACTGGGCACATGGGATATGCTACTTTGGAAATCTATATAGACGGCTCTTCCAGGGTTCGATTTTATGGTGTGACAGGCGATGGCACAGAAGAATTTTTATATACTTCTGAAGTATTAGGCGCTAAACGGAAAAATATCCTGACAGTATATGACACTATTTTTCCAGCTGAGGTAAAGGCTTCTATTTATACAGATGAGGAAGTAGACAAGAGTAAATTTTTCAAATCTATTTGGGGTGAGCGGTATCGCGATGTTTATGCGACCAAAGTGGCTGTCCCAACCGTTGATCTGGACACGCTTTTCGGGGGATTGAAAGCAGTTCGCAAAGGGGGCGGGCATCAATCAAAATCACTCAGACTAGTAAATAAAGAGGGAAAGGAATATGTAATGCGTGCCTTGCGAAAGAGTGCTGAAATCTATTTGCAATCCATGGCCTTTAAAGAGCAGTATGTGGTTGGCGAGTTTGAGGATACCTATACCGAAAGTCTATTGGAGGATTTTTATACGGGATCACATCCGTATGCACCTTTTACCATTGGGGAACTGTCAGACGCTGTTGGCATTTATCATACCAATCCCAAACTCTATTATATTCCCAAACAAAAAGTCATTAAGGACTTTGATGATGAGTTTGGAGATGAATTGTATATGGTTGAAGAACGTACAGATAGTGGTCATGGTAATCTGAAAAGTTTCGGTTATTCCAATACCTTGGAAAGTACCGACGATATTCTTAAAAAACTTAGAACCGATGAAAAATATCTTGTTGATAATACGGCATATTTAAAGGCACGTTTATTTGATATGATGATAGGGGATTGGGACAGGCATACCGATCAATGGCGTTGGGCGCGATTCAAGGACAAGGATAATGACAAGATCATTTACAAACCTGTTCCGCGGGATAGAGACCAGGCATTCTCCATCATGGGTGATGGCCCTTTAATGAACCTAATTACCCGTATTGTTCCTGGACTAACCCTAATGGAGGGATTTAATGAGGAAATCAGAAGTGTAAAAGGGTTTAATGGCTCGCCAAAGACTTTTGCTTTGGATATGGTGCTATTGCCTGAAACAACTATGGATGTTTGGAGGGCACAGGTGAAATTTATTCAAGACAATATTAATGAAGAGGTCATTGACAATGCTTTTAAGGCGTTCCCAAAGGAAGTACAGGGTGAGACCATAGCAAAAATCAAGAAAACACTGCTGGCAAGAAAAAGAAATTTGATGCAGACTGCCGAGGAATATTATGAACTAGTCAATAAATACGCCGTGGTTACGGGAACCGATAAGGATGATTATTTTACTATAACCCTATTGCCCGATGGAAATACCATGGTAGTGGGTAATCGAATAAAAAACGGCAAAAAGGGAGAGGTATTTTTCAATAAAACCTTTGACCAAAAAATCACCAAAGAAGTTTGGATCTATGGTTTGGATGATGACGACCAATTTGAAGTACATGGTAAGAAAGGAAATATTAAACTTCGCTTGGTTGGCGGTCAAAACAACGACGTTTATGATGTGATTGATAGTAGGGGGGTTTATGTGTATGACCATATCTCTAAAAAGAACACTTTCAAGAACATTAAAAGTGCCAAAATGCGATTGACCAATGATTATGAAACCAATACCTATCAACCCATAAAGCTGAAAAGTAGTTCAAATCAAATTATACCGTCAATAGGGTCAAATCCCGATGACGGTTTTAAAATAGGGTTTGCCAATATTTATACGTTTAATGGTTTTAGGCAAAATCCGTTTACCAGTCAACACAAAGTAAATGCGGCCTTCTATTTTGCAACTAACGGTTTTGATGTCGGTTATAACGGCGAATTTGCAAACGTAATGGGCAAGGCTAATTTAGAGCTTGATGCTCGTTTTACAAGTCCCAATTACAGCATAAACTTCTTTGGGTTTGGCAATGACACAGAAAACTTGGATGATGATTTGGGGTTGGATTATAATCGTGTGAAGATGCAAACATTGAAATTAACACCGTCTTTGGTTTGGCGTGGTGATTTAGGTTCAAAGTTCAGAACGGGCATTACCTATGAAAATGTGGAAGTTGAAGAAACCGAAGACCGTTTTGTAAATTTATTTTATGTCGCCAATGGTGAGGATAGCAGGAAGTCCTTTATTGGTGCGGATGCAGAATACACCTATTCAAATTCAGACAATGCAGCTTTCCCAACAATAGGTATGGCGACTTCTTTACACCTAGGTTATAAAAGTAATACCGAAGATGGTAAGCAGAACTTTGGTTATATAATCCCTAGTCTTTCCTTTGATTATAAATTGGTGCCTAGTGGCAGGTTGGTATTGGCCACAAAATGGAAGGCCCATTTTAATATCGGGGATGGCTATGAATTTTATCAAGGAGCAAGTATCGGTGGAATGGATGGATTGAGGGGTTTTAGAAACCAGCGCTTTACTGGAAAAAAATCGTATTATCAGAATACCGATCTAAGATTTAGATTAAAGCGCTTGAAAACGGGATTATTGCCAGTCACCATGGGAATTTATGCGGGCTATGATTATGGTCGGGTATGGTTGCCGAATGAGGATTCGGACACTTGGTACACATCTTACGGTGGGGGCTTCTTCTTTAATGCCACTGATATTGTTTCAATGACCTTGGCTTACTTTGAAAGCGTCGATGGACCCCGATTCGCATTCGGTATTGGGTTTGGGTTTTAGCAAATAGGAATTACTTTCTAAGTTTCAATGCGTATAGATTACCTCCGGTATTGCCTCTTTCTTCATCTGAAAGTAGCAAGGTTTCATTGTTTAAAAAACATATGGATTCCAATTGGGTAGTTGTGCCCAGATTAATAGTTTTCATTTTCCCTTTTGAAAAATCATCCCATTTAAAGTCAGTAAACAAAAACAGCTTGCCATAACCTAAAATTGCAATGGTTGAACCATCTTGGGAAATGTCCGCAGCCGTGACTTGACAGATTACATCTTGTTTACAAGTAATAAACTTACCCACTAATTCTGCTGAGTGTTCTCCAGGCATAGCAGGTATTTTATATATGAATGCTTCTCCTGAAAATGGTATGGTCCTGTTTTTGGTGATTACATATAGAAAATCCTTGTGATAAAAGAAGGCCTCTGCATCATAGTTTAGTTCTGCTACGACTGGGGGATAATCTTTTTGGTCCGGATAACTGAATTTTATTTTTTCAGCATCGATTTTATCGCCCTTTTCAAATTCAGGATTCGGTATTTTATAGATTACAAGGTCTTTCCTTTTATTTGAATTGTTGCCGAAATCACCAATATAAATGTTTCCCTCCTTGTCCTCCGCCAAATCCTCCCAATCGTGGTTTTTGGCATTTTTCACTTTCAACTCCCGCAGCAAATTGCCTTTAAAATTGACCTTGTATAATTCATCTTTGTTGCCACGGTCCTCGATTAACCATATCGTTGAGTCCTTTATCGTGACAATACCAGAGTTCTCACCTAACTTTTTGGGGAGTTTGGTAATGTAAGAGAGTTGACCATGATTTTTGCAGCCCAATAAAAGGCAGCATAAAAACATTAAAACGGCATACCACTTCATACTATTCTTTTAAGGGCATAAAAATTTCGGTTTTCCATTCCAATTCATTACCGCCCATATTCGGGTTATTATGAAAAACCTCAATCGGTAATCCAGTTAAAGCTATGTTATTTTCCGCTGCATAATCCAGTAACGCATACCACGCTCTGTCTGAGGTAATATAATTGCCATTATATATGGCTTTCAATGCATTTCCCCCTGAAATTTCTCGATAGGTAATTTCCTTATGTTGAGGTAGCTGATCAGATTTTTCTATGGGATAACAAAAATTGAATGCTATACTGTCTTTAGTTCTATCCCATTCGGTAATCTCTAAAATGGGTCTTCCTTTTAGGGTAACATTGTTCTTTGCAAGAATGCCATCTAGCAACGGGTAGTCTTTCATCATCCCTGCTGCTTTAGCAACTTGTGAAGTACTTTGGGCCGTACAGGCGCAGAATTTTGATTTTAATTCTTCCTGCCCAATTATTTGAACCTTAAAGCCAGCTATATGCGCATTCAGGTTCTTAAGAAAATCAAACAAGGATTTTCTTGTTCGTTTTTCAAAATCAGTATCAGAAAAGGGAATATTCAATTTATTCTTAAAACTGTTATCGGGATCACGCGCATATACTTTTATCGTTGAAGTCGAGTCTGTTTCTGGAATGATTTTCCAGGAATATAAATGGGTTGAATCTCCGAATTGCAGTTTTTGTGTTAAGCTTAAAGCACCAGCTTGTTCTGATATTTCAGAATAATCCATGCTGTTGCTCCAATACTTGATACTTTGATTAATTGTTCCGGGGAAAGTTTTGACATTCATTGAAACTTGATAATCATGGGGTTTTATAAAAAAATACCATAATAGAGCTCCAAACAACACGAATACCAATACGTAAAATAATTTCTTCATAGCTTTAATGAGTGGCGAAAATTAGGTTTTAGTTCATTTTCAAATTGTCCAAAACAAATTTACCAAGATCTCTTCCCTGTTTAACCCCAATGTCAACAGCTTTCCGGTAATGTATGCCACCATACATTCTACTTATTGCAGCTTCATCGGCAGCTTGGTTAAATGAAGCAAAACTTCGAATAGGAAGTCCATAAGCTACTTCGGTGTCATCAGCAAAAGCAAAGTCATCGCCAAAAACATCGGTCAAAGCAGTTGCAGCAGCTCCAGATACTACGCTATGACCACTGGTGTATTCAGGAAATGGCGGGGTTTGTAAAACGGGTTTCCAATTCTCGTCAATATGTTCATTGATGAGCGTTTCCGGTCTAATTAAATTGCTTCTGTACTTTTCGTCCCAACAGCTGATAAAGGCATCATAAATGGCAATAGAGGTCTTGGTATACGCATATACGGTTTTGTTAAAATCGCTATTGGTCATTTTGTTGGCAATCTTAGCTATTCCTATCCAATGGGCGCCAGGAGATATTTTTTTAGTTGCGAACATGAGATGTCCTCGTGATACAGATACGTACGGATTACAATCCCAGAATTGCGCTATTGCTATTTCCTCAGAATCATCACCTTTTTTGGTAATATCCATACTTATATCGTATACTTCTTTTACTTCATTGTAAAAATCCGTGCCCTTTTTCATGGAAAAAGGAGGAGGAGGGGTTGGCTTAAACTGACTTGCTGAATCGATTACAAATGGGCGAATTTTGTTCCAATGGGGTTCAATACCATCCATATAGGCAGGTGGTGTAGGTTGCCATCTAGATGGGTCATTTGTATGAACTGAAAATTTGGGCATGGTGCGTGTTTGATAGTAATTGTCATTTTTCATCCATGCTGCTATATGCTCTGCCACCGCTAGGCCGTAATCTTTCGAATTGCCAAATTCTTTTTTGTTTTTTGCTTCCCAAACGGAATAGAGACTGTCTCTATAGGTTGTTATTATATCTTCTGAAAATATAAGACGCCTACTAATATCCATATGGGCAATGAGTGCCGCTAACTGATAGTTGACCGTTTTTGTACTGTCAGGTTTGGGAATTGTGGTTAAATCCCTAGCCTGATTTGCAAGTGAAACATAGTTGTCATCAGCCATTGCCACAATTTCATAGGCTGCTATATTAGGATAGGCATAAACCCTGCTAGCAACCGGTGGCGAGAAAATATCATGAATCATGATATTAGTTACCTGGTCAATAGAATTATGTAAATCGTCAACCGATACTACTATGGGCTGTTCTTTATCACAAGATAAAAGTAAAATTATCGCCCAAAATGCTAATATTTTCTTCATGATTCTCCTACTTAGTGTTGTTTAATTGATATACTTCTGCCTTTTCATTATTATAGGTAATAAGCAAATAGGCTTGTTCCCCAAGGGTAATTATACTTAAATGGCGAACGGATTTATGGGTCATTTGTAACCCTAAATCATGCCCCAAAATTACATTATTTTCATCTTGGATGAGGGCTCCGGAAAAGGAATCCATTCTGCCCATATATGGTTTGACCCCAAAATAGTTCCCCCCTGCTAGTACTTCTTCTGTACCATCTGAGTTAAAATCAAATTTGAGGAATGCTAAGATTGGTGATACTTGTAACATATTTCCAAAAGGAATGAACTCAAAATACCCGTCCTCATTCTTTAAATACCCTGATTTCAAATTATGAACGATTCTTATCTGGTTTTTTGATAGGGTATAACCATCCAATACCTCTTCAATGGTCTTTCCGCCAAATTCTTTATAGCTATTATATTTTTTACGAAGGCTCACCATTTGCCCACCCAATTCATCCAATCCCTCTAAAGGATAATATTTTCCTTTCTTAGCGGTAGTGGTGATCGTTTCCGTTTGTCCGTTATTGTCAAAATCGCCATAGTACATTTTCATTGGAGATTCTTTGGATGCAATGAATTTGGAGTTAGTGCCCCAATTGCCCAAAAGATAATCTGTATCTCCGTCAGCATCAATATCAAAAGGTATGATTCCTTGCCAAAGACCATTCAGGTCAGATTCGCTATTATTTGATTTGGTAAGATTACCTTTTAGGTTTTTAAGGAAGACAGGAGGCATCCACTCTCCAACAACTATTAAGTCTTTAATGCCATCTTGATCAAAATCCTCCCAGATTGCATCAGTGACCATTCCAATCTCCTCTAAATCTTTATTGGGTTTTATTTTAAATATTCCATTATCATTTTCCAACAAATATGAAGAAGGTATTTTTCCAAAATCATTAGAAACGGATTGTTTGCCTATAAAAAGATCTAAATCCCCATCGTTATCAAAGTCGTTTGCTCTTATTACTGAAGTGTTTTGAAAGTTTTCCGGAATTTGGCCATTTTCAAAACCTTCACTTTTTTGCAAATAATAGGAATCTAATAACGGTTTCATTTCATTGAAGAAATCGGCGCCACCTGTTCCTATTAAAAGGTCATTTTTTTGATTATTGTCGAAATCTGCAATGAGTGCAACAACATCTTCCTTGATTGAGTCTTTTGCAATTAGAGGAATTTTAAATGCCACATAAACTGAATCTTTTTGAACAAATACTTTGGAGGAATTGTATTTGGATCCGCCAAAGAAAAGATCATCCTTACCATCATCATTGAGGTCGCCAAAAACAAAAGCAGGTCCACGATCAGAAATTTGGTAGGGGATAAGCTTTTGACGATTAAAATCAATATAACCGTCCTCAACATGGGTGAAATCTATGCCCAAATTGTTCTCAACTTTTTTAAAGATGGGTTTGGTTTTTGGTTTAAGTGAATTAAAATCGAATGGTTTATGATTTTGTGGACTTATTGTCAAAGACTGATTGGTTTTGATATTAGTCAGTATTTGGTAAGTTTTGTTAGGCCAAACAATCCTAATGGAATCTATACTTTCGGTGCTGCCGTATCCGAAATGCACGATTGGTTCAGATGATGCCTGAAATCCCCTTACTGTATATAGTTCTTTGTATTGTAATTGGCCATCATGGTATGAATAGACCTTTGTGCCTAGACCATAGGGGTTTTTACCAGTGAAATTGAACTTTAGTTTAAGGTAGTTGTTTTGCGCATTCGTATTATTAATGTACAAGGTCGCCGCGCCATTTAAGTTATTGGTCACAATATCGAGGTCGCCATCATTGTCCAAATCGCCCCATGCAGTTGCTCCGGATACGGTTTTCTGCATTGATGTCCAGTCTTTCGATTTATCATCGAACCTTAAGTTCTTACCTCCCTTAAAGACATAATTGTGCATTTCCCCGGCAGGCATCATTTCAAGGGCTTGTTGGTCTACTAATTTGGTATTACTAATCTTATTCTTAATCTGATCACTTGATACAAAATTGATATAATCAAGATCATTGGGCCTTTTAGGGATACCGTTAGAAATAAAAATATCCTGTTCCCCGTCTTGATCATAATCCGCAAAAAGAGTACTCCAGCTCCAATCGGTTGCGGCAACACCACTTAACAAGGCAGTTTCAGAATACGCACCCTTAGATTGGTTGATATGTAGCATGTTCCGAGTAAACTGGTAATGATATCCAAAACGTTCAATTTGCATTTTTTGAATTTGAATATCGGCTTCCCCATCAGAAGATTTTAAGATCTTTTCATCTTCTGGAAGCATATCTAAGGTCATCAGGTCTGGGCGACCATCATGGTTTATGTCTGCAACATCATTCCCCATCGAAAAACGGGTCGTATGTCCAAAGTATTTTTTCAAACTTTCGGTAAATGTACCATCCGCATTATTTATATAAAAATAATCGTCTTCATGAAAGTCGTTACCAATATATATATCAGGATAGCCATCAAGATTAAAATCGGAAATGGCCAAACCTAGTCCATAACCGTTTATTCCGCCATAAATTCCTGCTTCTTCGCTTACATCCGTGAATTTCCCATCGTCATTACGGAGTAATTTATCACCTGTTTGGAAATTCCGTTTCAACCTTAAGTCCGCTTTGCCATAAGACTCTTGCGTGTGTACGGCATGGTTTAAGAGATAAATATCAAGATCCCCATCAAGATCATAATCCAGAAATGCTGCCGAGGAACTGTAAGAATCATAGTCTAGGCCATATTGGGAAGCACTTTCCTCAAAAGTGCCATCACCGTTGTTTATATAAAGTTCATTGTGGCCATCGAATCCGTTAATCCCTACAACGGCACAGACATATATATCCAATAAACCATCACCATTTACATCGCCCATTACAGCTCCTGTGTTCCATGTACTATTGCCCTTTACACCTGCGTCGGCCGTAATATCTTCAAATTTTAAGTCGCCTTTATTTAGATAAAGTTTATTTTCTACTTGGTTTCCTGAAAGAAAAATATCTGGCAGACTATCATTATTGATATCTCCGATGGCTACGCCACCGCCATTATAGAAATACAAATAATCCAGTATATTCAAATCATCTGTTTCAGTAATGTCATTTGAAAAATGAATGCCGGTATGTTCTGGATTAGGGTTGCTGAACAATTTACCATGTTTGTTTTCACATCCTACCAGAATAGTCAAGACTAATATACTCGCAAATAAATAAGACTTATTCATTGATGCTGAAAATCATAGGTTTGTTATTGTTAATCGCTGCAATTACAAAGACATTACCGTTTTTGTCTTTGAATTGTTTCAGGTGCTTTATTTCATCTTTAACAAAAAAGCCGCTTTTCGAATAATCCTGCCATTTGAAATCCATTTTACCATCACCCAATAAAACGTTGCCGTAACTACCATCTAACCTTGAATATTGTGGTTTAAACTCGAAGTTGTTACCTCCCATAATTAGGTCCAGATTGCCATCATTATTAACATCGGCACAGGTAATACCACAAACGCAGGACAATTGAACCCTACTTGGTAGGTTTTTGATAGTGAATTTTCCGTTTCCGTCATTTATTGCAATGACAGATTCCATGGTGTTGACCTGTTTTACAATAGTATTATTTATAACTTCTTCTGTGAATAATTCATCAATAGATCTTTTAGCATATTCAGAGGCTTTCAAATTTTGTTTTTTTAAGGAGACAATTTGCTCGGTCATTTCCTTTTTTTGATGCAAAGGAAAATCTTTACCATTAGAATGCTGAGTAACTATTTGCTCAATAGTGCCGTTGTCATCATAATCATTGATCCACATTTTCATCGGATTTTCCTTGGTAGGCTTATAGTGAAGATTACGGCCTTGATTACCGAGAATAAGATCATTGTCGCCATCATTATCCAAATCGACTGCCTCAACAACGTTCCACCAGCCGAATAAGCTATCTAATGACGTCTCTTGTTTTGATAGTCTTCTTCCAGAATTTTGGTACACCATAGGAGTGCCCCATTCTGAAACTGTAACCAAATCTTTTTTAGCATCCCCATTTAAGTCCGCCCATATCGCATTGGTGATCATTCCAGCATCTTTTAAATCATACGCCAAGCGCTCACTGGCATCAACAAATGTTCCGTCACCATTATTTTCCAGGAATAAATGGTCAGGATCAATCCCATAAATTCCCACAACGCTTCTAGATCCTATAAATACATCAATATCACCATCTTGATCAAAATCATTCGGGGAAATGACCGAAATGTTCTTATAGGTTGAAGGTAAAATTTCGCTCGACTTCTGAAAAGAACCCTTTCCGTCATTAAAATATAATCGAAGCACATAACTTTTTTCCTCACCTACCTCGTTACCACCAGAACCTATCATTAAATCTTGATCCCCATCATTGTCAACATCAAAAAAGGATGCTGCCGTATCTTCATAATTCGAATCCATTCCAAGGCTTTTTTGCCTTAATTTGCCGTTGCCATTATGCAGATAAAAAGTACCAGACTGACCTTTGGCTCCGCCTACAAAAATATCTTCATTACCATCGCCGTTAATATCGGCAATAGCAAGGGAGGGACCTTCTTGTGAAAGTTGCTTATAAATTAAACCTTCATAATCAAAATCATTATAGTCGTTTTCTTTGTGGACAACCAATTGATTACTGGTCATTTTTTTAAGTAATGTTGGCGGACTTACTTTTTTTACTGGGATATATTTTTCTTTAGCGTCAGCATATTTAAGTTTCAATACTTGATTTGCATTTACTTTTGTAAGCTTCACCGTATTATCATCTGGCCAAATTACTCTTAAGGAGTCTATGATTTCAGTCTCTCCCAAGCCAATGGTCATTGTATAGTCCATTGACGATTGAAAACCCCTTGAAGGAATGAGTTCTTGCATCACTACATTATCTTTGTAGTATAGCATAACTGTTGTGCCTATTGCGAATTTGTTTTTTTCACTACCCTCAAATTTTAATTGAATATAGTTGTGGTCCGTTAATTCATTGGTGTTGTTCTCATAAATAAATGATTCCATATTTACATTGTTCACCACCAGATCTAGGTCACCGTCATTGTCCAAGTCACCATAGGCCGCACCGTTAGACATACTTTTAGTCTCAAAACCCCAATCAACATTAGCGTTTGAAAATGTAATGTCCCCATTGTTCTTATAAGCATAATTAGCTAAAGGTTTTATGGGCATTTTATTTATAATCGAATCTATGGATTCCTTTTTGCCGGTAAGGGCCATTTTTCTCATGATTTCGTTGGCGAAAAAGTCAACAAAATCCAAATCAGTCAGGTCATGATTTATTCCATTGGTAATGTAAAGATCACGCAAGCCATCATTGTCCATGTCAAATAATAGCCCTGCCCAGCTCCAATCAGTTGCATCTACACCACTATAATATGCCACTTCAGAAAATGAACCATTGCCATTATTTAATTGTAAGGTGTTCTGAATATACTGCTGATAAAAGTCTTTGCTCTGCTTTAGTTTAAAAACATTGTAACCATCAAATTCCATCACGGATTTTACACGTTGATCATGCTCAGGAAGCATATCAGTAATAAAAATTTCTGCATTACCATCGTTATTTATGTCTGCCATGTCAATACCCATTGCCGATAATGAAAGATGTGATGTCCACTCCTTTATTTCTTCACTGAAAGTACCATCCTGGTTGTTTATATATAAATAGTCCCTTTCATAAAAGTCATTGGATACATAAATGTCTGGATACAGATCTTTGTTGATGTCCGTAACCATAACACCTAGACCAAACCCTATAAGGCTGCCATAAATACCTGCATCCTCACTAACATCAACGAATTTGCCATTATCGTTTCTTAATAACATGTCACCAACACCTTTAAAAATATCGGGTACTCCCTCCCAATCCTGGGCTCTAACATTCCGCTGTTCAGCATAACCTAAACTGCTAACGGGAATATTGCTATTATTCAAGATGTAAGCATCTAAGTCTCCATCCTTGTCATAATCGAAAAAAGTGGCATGCGTTGAAAAACCAGTTTTTGCAAGATTGTATTCATGTGCTTTTTCTGTAAATGTTAAATCCCCATTGTTTATGTAGAGGTCATTGTCATGATTGTTGCCTTTCATGTTGCCAGCATTGCTCACATATATATCGAGCAATCCATCGTGGTTAATATCTATCATGTTCACTCCGGTTGACCATGGCTTATTTCCTTCAATACCTGCAGTGGCAGAGATATCTTCAAATCTAAAATCGCCCTTATTCAAATAGAGTTTGTTCTTACCCATATTGGCGGTCATATAAATATCGGGAAGGCCATCATTGTTTATGTCACCAATAGCAACACCACCACCATTATAGAAATTACGATACTTGAAAATGTTGAAGTCTTTTTGATTCTCAACCTTATTGGTAAAATCAATACCTGTTTTGTCCGAAGTTAGTAAGGAGAAAAGAACAGGCTCTTTAACAATGCTTTCTTTGTTGACTTTCTTTTCAGAATTACAAGAGGTAAATAGAATCACTAGGGATAAAAAAAGTAAGTGCTTTTTAATTCTTTGTTTTGTCATTTTTTCTAACTGTTCTTACTCTTCAAATAATCGAATCAATTTGTCTATAAATGCTATCAAATACACTTATGGCGAATGCTACAATTTGAAGCAAAATGAATAAACCCTTGACCTTTAAAATAGTTGCATTATTAGATTAAAAGCCCTTTGATAATCAAGATTTTGCAAAAATACGGCATCATCTGTTTTCATCCTATAAATCACTGCTTATATTAAGGGATAAAATCAATAAATTAACATATATCAACAATATAGTTTTTGATAATGCTATTACGCAATATCCTGAACTAAAAACAGTAAAACAAAAGGTAAATGCGCTTAGGGCTTCAAATGGGTTATTATAACGTTTTCTTGATGATAACTTTTTAATGTTCCTTTGTTTTTCTAAATAGTGATGAGGAAAAAAGCCTGGCTTTGATATTAATTTATCAAGGTCAGGCTATATATTTTGATTGGGTACTACCTACTAGTTCCAGAAAAGGGAATACAAGACAACCAGAATTATCATCACGGCAAAAGAACCAATGTTAAATAACGGATTAGTTTTAAATAGGCCTTTGGTTATTTCAATACCTTTTTTATCATCTGCCCCTTTATGTTGGTTAAGACTGACTAAAATAATTACGATCATGGTCAAAATAAGGGTATATCCCATTTGATCCATGAAGGGTACATCAACAAAGAATGGACTTGTAGAAATTCCCTTTGGGGCTATTTTAAAATACATTGCGATGGGAATGGAAGATAAAGCTCCCACAATGGCTGCCTTGTTGGTAGTTTTTTTCCAAAACAATCCCAATAAGAATACGGCCAATATCCCAGGACTCACAATACCGGTATATTCTTGTATAAATTGAAATGCTTGATCAATACCTCCCAATAAAGGAGCCATTATACATGCTATGATCAAAGCAACACCGGCTGAAATCCTACCCATATTCACAGTGCTTTTATCACTAGCATTTTTGTTGATGTATTGTCTATAAATGTCCATTGTAAAAATGGTGGAAGTTGAGTTTAACATAGATGCCAAGGAAGAAACAATGGCAGCAGCTAGTGCTGCAAACGCCACACCTTTCATTCCTGTTGGTAAAAATTGCAACAGCCAAGGATATGCTTTATCCGCTTGGTCAAGAGAAGGTAGGTTTTGTAAACCCGCGTCCCCAAGTCTTGCCATGATTTCAGGATCATTTATCATGACATAAGCTGCAATTCCTGGGATAACGATAATCAATGGAATTACTAATTTTAAAAAGGCAGCCAATAAAATTCCTTTTTGAGCTTCTTTCAGCGATTTAGCTGCTAATGTTCGTTGAATTATATATTGATTGAATCCCCAATAATATAAATTAGCAACCCACAAGCCTCCTACTAGTACCGCAATGCCGGGAAGGTTTTTATACTCGGGGTTAGACTCATCCAAAATCATGACAAACCGATCGGGAGCAGCTTCATACACCGTTTTAATCCCGGCAAAGACCCCTTCACCTCCAGATACGGTATTCAATGCCAAATAAGTGGTAACCAAACCACCGAAAATTAAAAATACAACTTGGATAACATCAGTCCATGCTACAGCTGAAAGACCTCCGTAGAGCGAATAGGCTGCAGCAAACAATGCGAGTCCCATTACCCCATACATCATTGGAATGCCCATAATGGTCTCAAGTGCCAATGAGCCTAAATAGAGTACAGATGCAAGATTTACAAATACATAAAGTGCAATCCAAAATACGGCTAAAATCGTCTTGAGATTAGTAGAGTATCGTTTTTCGACAAACTCCGGAATTGTATATAATCCTTTTTCAATAAATATGGGAAGAAAATATTTACCCACAATAATTAAAGTCAATGCCGCCATCCATTCGTACGAGGCAATGGCCAATCCTGAAGCAAATCCTGAACCAGACATGCCTATAAACTGCTCTGCTGATATATTGGCAGCAATTAAGGAGGCACCAATCGCCCACCAAGGCAATGATTTACTGGCTAGAAAGTAATCTTCTGCATTTTTTTGGTGTCCTTTTTTATCTCTGGATACCCAAAGACCAACTCCTAGAATAAGAAATGCGTATGTGATAAAAATAAAATAGTCCCAAAATCCGAAAGCTGATGTCATAATTTAGTTGGTTGGTTTTATTTTGATATGACAAATTAGGTGTTTTTACCCAATAAAACCATAACTAATGGTTATTTAAGTTGTTCATTTATGCTACTTGCTAGGGAAAGCGAAAAAAAAAAGACCGCTGCAAAGCGGTCTTTTTAACTGTATTGAAAAATGCTAGATATTAATACCCTGGATTCTGAATCAAAGCCGGGTTAGCAAGCAATTGACTAGCAGGAATAGGGTACAAGTTCCATTTAGCGTCGTTTATAGAAGCAGGTGCTTTAAATATCCAATCTCTTGTAAATTGGCCAAAACGAATTAAATCATTTCTTCTCCAAGCTTCAGCAAACAGTTCGCGTCCTCTTTCATCTAAAAGATCTTGCTCACTTACAGTTCCTAAAGGTGTAGCACCTCTTATAGTTCTTAGCTCATTTACCAAGGCAGTTGGGTCTCCACCACTTCGCATTAGGGCCTCAGCTTTCATTAGGTGGGCATCAGCATATCTAAATAATATTTCATGATTGGTAAATCCGCCAAATCTAGGGGCGTATTTCATGACGCGGATACCTGTGGTCTCATCATTGTTAATAATACTGGGAGAACCGGTACCATCAAGAAAATCTCTTTTAAAGGTCAAGGGCGCTCCAGCTCTATCTTGTAGTGGAGTACCATCCAAGGCATATTGTTGCCCGGCCAAGTAACCGTTACCAACATTGGAGCTTAATTCAAAACCTCCTTCATCAGTAGTGGCAGGACGGCTTGTAAAAGGTATACCAGCTGATGGAACACCACCTCTACGCTCTTCCTGACCATCGAGTGGAGTTTCATCCAAATCAACTCTATTGGAGTTTGGATCACCTTCGTAAAGGTCGTAGTACTCTGCTAGGGTAGCAAAGCCATTCCAACCTCCACCTCCTTCTGAGGTAGAATTGTAATGTAACCCATTAAAAATACGGTTTCCAACTTCAGAGGTAGTAGACAGAATAGTTTCATTATCGGGTGCATCCCTGAATAGTTCAAAATAACCGGCCTGAAGGTCATACCCTTCTGTCGCAATTTCATCAACCAATGCAATAACTGCAGACATATCAGCTGAATCTGGACTGCCTGAACCGTTAAGGATATGTTTGTTCAAAAGAATCTTGGCTTTAAGAAATTTTGCAGCTGCTTTGCTGCCTCTGCCATTGGCATCACCGCTACCAGCGGTTACACTAGGAAGATTAGCTATGGCCACATCCACATCGGCCAAAATAAAGCTAACTGCAGCTTCGCCTGTAAGTATTTCTGGCACTGATGATGAAGGCAAGGTAACATCTCTAAAGGGTACCTGACCATAATAATCCAAAATAGTATACATACTAAAAGCCCGGACGAAACTGGCGTCTCCAACATTTGTGGCCGTTGGATTACTTCGTGAATCCAAAACCTGTGATGCAATCAACTGATTTCCGTTAAACTGGTCCCATACAGCAATTACAAAAACGTGCTCAGGAGTCCATAGATGTTGGTGTAAGCTTGACCATTGGCCATTATCACCCCAATCCGTACCACGGGTCGGTACTATAGCGGCATCTGAGGTTACTTCCTGAAGTGCAAAATAGTTACCCTGATCCCCATATTGGCCTCTTAATCTGTTATATAATTCATCAACGGTCGATGTTGGATCGGCCAATCCTGCGAAACCTTCACTGATAATAGAATCAGTTGCTTCAATCTCCAAATTGGTACAAGAGCTTAGTGCTACTACCGAAAGGAGCGTTAATAAATAAAACTTAACATTAATTCTTTTCATGATATACAATTTTTTTTATTTAAAATGATGCGTTTATTCCAAAAGTAATTGTTCTTGGTGTAGGGAATGCGGCCCAATCAATACCTCTTGAAGGCACGCCGGAATCTAAATCTCCTGTAGCTACAGTAACCTCTGGATCAAGACCAGAATAATCTGTAATCAAGAACAAGTTTTGTCCTGTTAATGATAATCTCATAGTTTTGAACAAACCTTCTCCAGTAAGAGGGATATTATAGCCAATGGTTGCGCTTTGCATTCTAACAAAATCTCCTTTTTCCAAATACCGTGTAGAAACATTCGCAGAAGTTCCTGGTGCTTCCCCACTGTTTACTACATCCTTTGTTACGTTTCTGGCATTGGTTATAGAACCAGAGGTAAATAATCCGTTTCTTGTATTGTTATATACAGAGAATCCGAATTGTCCAGAAAAATAGGTAGAAAGATCAAAGTTCTTAACCCTTAAGTTTAACGATAAACCTCCTGTATAATCCGGTAGGGCATCTTCGCCAACAAATATTTTGTCTTGAAAAACATCTCCTACACCATCACCATTGTGATCAACAAACGTTGGCTCGCCCTGGGCATCCAAACCGGCAAATTCTGCCATATAATAGGAAAATAGGGAGTGTCCTGATTCAAATCGTTGTGCAAATGCTCCTGAAAGCCCTTGCCCCCTAATTTGACCTGTGTTAATTGCACCACCAAAATCCTGCACCTCGTTTTCATTGTATGCGATGTTAAAAGAACTGGAAAAAGTTACATCTTCAGATTGTATAAAGTCATAACCCAAGGATAATTCAATACCTTGATTTACAATTTTAGCATCTACATTACCAAATTGGAAAGGATCTATAGCCGGAGCGGCAGGAGGCGTTTTCAAGAGAACATCTGTGGTTTCACTCTTATATACATCAATACTTGCTGTAAACCTATCTATGTTAAAACCTAAATCGAGACCAACATTTATGCTTAATGTTTCCTCCCATTTTAAACTTGGGACATCCGTAGCCACAATTGTCAAACCACTACCGTTTACCGATAGATCGTTGTTAGTATTAATACCGGCAAAACGCTGTCTTGCCACGAAGTTACCATAGCCCAAGCCATCTTGGCTACCAACTAACCCACCACTTAACCTAAGTTTTAATGTTGAAACATTGTTCCCAATAAAATTTTCCTCGTTAAGTTTCCAGGCGAATGCACCAGAGGGGAAATACCCATATTGGTTTTCCGGTCCAAATCTTGAAGACCCATCAGCTCTCATGGTAGCTGTAAACAAATATTTATTAGCGAGAGAGTAGTTAACACGACCAAAAAATGATTGCAATTCATCGGTATTGTCAAAAAGATCAGCGGTCATAGCGTCTACTCCCTTTTCGAAACCAAAACCAACTACTTCCCCGGCAACAACGCTGGGAAACAATCTGTTTACCTCTAAGCCAGAAGAGTTAGTTCCATAAAAGAATTGTTGGTATTGTCCGCCAAGTGTTTTTTCCGCACCGTTAACTGTATTTCTAAGGTCACGCCCCATCTGATTTAAATCCTTAGTTTGAAAACCTCTTCCTTCGGCATTTCTACCTCTTGATTGGAAATCTTGGAACGAGTACCCGACTAGGATATCTAAATTAGAATTTTCGAACTCCTTTTTATAATTTAAAGTCGCTTCCATTAATTTGTTTTCTCTTTCCAATCTATTGTATATACCAAAACCGACATCTTCAATACCAGTTAAGTTTTGAACTTCTGATGATAAAACAGAGACGTTTTCACTTTCAGAGTTGTCATAACCAAGATTCACTTTTCCCTTTAATTCCGGCGTAATTTGGTATTCTGCTGAACCATTCAGAAGAAAACGGTCAGTGTTGGTACGGTTTTGCGAAAATGCCAAAAGGTTAGCAGGCAAGACTTGCGTACCACCATCTGTAAAAGATGCACTATTGGGCCAAGTTGGGTTTGCTGCATAAGAAGCACCCAAGATATCGCCACGAAAACCAGCAGTGGCACTCAAAGGCGCCGTTTCATCATTAACACGTGAAATTGTTCCTGATAATTTTAAGGTTAGTTTATCATCCAAAAACCGTTGCGTGATATTTAACCTTCCTGTAATCCGTTCTAAGTCTGTTTTTTCTACAACACCAAATTGCTTTTGGTACCCAAAAGTTGCACGTATATGCCCCTTGCCATAATTTTTAGAATAAGACAGGTTATTGTTGGTAGATGCCGTTGATCTTGTAACCACATCTTGCCAATTGGTATTTGAGCCAAAATTAACAGCTCCAGCATTTCCACCGAACTTTGTTACAGCATTTAGAAATTCAGTTCGATTCAATAAATCGTATTCGTTAGCAGGAGTTGCCATACTTAAACTAGTAGAAAACTCAAGTACCCCTTCTCCTGCTGCCTTACCACTCTTAGTAGTAATAATGACGACCCCATTGGCACCTCTTGATCCGTAAATTGCCGTTGCCGAAGCATCTTTTAAGACACTTATGCTCATAATGTCTGCAGGATTCAAGAAATTCAAAGGGTTCCTCACGGCAGTAGCACCGAGACCTGAATCACCACTAGGCGAAGTATTTTCACCTGATAGTGGAACGCCATCAACAACAAATAAAGGGTTGTTGTTGGCACGAACAGAATTTGAACCCCTAATATTCACAGAAATACCGGCTCCTGGTTCACCACTGGTTTGTTGAATGTTCACACCTGCGGTTTTACCTGTGATCAATTGTTCTGCAGATGAAATAACACCACCATTAAAATCCTTTGCGGTTACTGAGCTAACAGAACCGGTGGCATCTTTCACAGTAGTTGTACCATATCCTATAATTACCACTTCATCCAATGCTTGTGCATCTTCAGCAAGAGTTACGTTAAGAGTAGATCTTCCGTTAACTGCTTCTTCAGTGGTGCTATATCCAATATAGCTGATTACCAAAGTTGCATTTTCACCAACGCTAAGGATAAAATTACCATCAAAGTCGGTTTGTGTTCCATTTGTGGTGCCTTTTTCCACAACACTGGCTCCTGGTAAGGGGCCATTCGCATCAGAGACATTCCCTGAAACTTCTTGAGCTTGTGCAAATCCGAAGCACAATAAAGCCCCTACAAGCATAAAGCTTTTTAGTAGCGTAATCTTCATAAAGAGTTAATTTTAGTTGAGTTAATTTTTATTCAATGCGCAAATATGCAAAATTTATGTTAAAATGCAAATATATTTAGTGTTAAAAGCTACGAAAACGGTTTCGTGTTAATAACTTACTATATAGATGATGATAATAATCCATTGCTTTGTAAATCATTAAATGTTCAAAATTTGAATAAGGAAGTGGGGAAATTTTATATAACCCCTAAATATAAGGATTTTATTTTTTCTGAATCGTACCTTTATATTAAGTATTGGTAAATAGTCTAATTGTAATGGCCAAAATTTATTTGATTTATATAAATGTACATAATATAGGATAGGATTTTGAAGAGAAAGATTACACTTAAGCACATCGCTAAAGAATTGGGAGTCTCTATTTCCACGGTTTCCAAGGCCCTTAAAAATAGCGAGGAAATTAGCAGAGATACGAAGGAGAGAGTTCAGGCCTTTGCTAAACTCTATAATTACAAGCCTAATAATGTTGCAATTAGCCTTAAGAATAAGCGCACAAAAAATATTGGTGTCATTATCCCTGATATTGTACACCACTTTTTTACAACGGTTTTTAGGGGAATAGAGCAATATGCAAATAAGCGCGGCTATAATGTCATTATCTGCGTTTCTGATGAGTCTTTTGATAAGGAGGTTATAAATATGGAGATGCTTGCAAATGGAAGCGTTGATGGTTTTATCATGTCTTTATCTGCAGAAACCCAAAAAAAGAACGACTTCAAACATCTACAGGAAATTACGGAACAAGGAATTCCCCTTGTGCTTTTTGACAGGGTAACCAATGAAATAGATTGTGATAAAGTATTGGTCAATGATAAGGAAGCAGCCTTGCTTGCTGTAAATAAATTCATTAAAAACGGCAGAAAGAAAATTGCCTTGGTTACCACTGAGGATTATTTTAGTGTGAGTAAGGCAAGAGAGACAGGTTATAGAGAGGCACTCTCATCGAGTAATTTAGAGGTAGATGAAAGCCTAATATTGAAATTACCATTTATGGATGTGGATGAAAATGCATTAAAAGAGTTTGTTGATAATCATAAGATTGATGCGGTTTTATGTGTTAATGAAATTTTCGCGATACATTGTATGGGCCTTGTTCAAAAAAAAGGTATGAGAATTCCTGAGGATATTTCATTTATTGGTTTTACAGATGGCATTCTTTCAAAATATGCCAATCCAGGATTAACCTCAATTGCCCAACATGGTCAAAAAATGGGTGAAATCGCTGCGAAAATGCTCATAGAAAAAGTAGAACGCGAAATTGAGGATGAGGAAAAGGCAGAAACTTTCCATACAGAAGTTATAGAGACCACGCTTATAGAAAGAGGCTCAACGATCAACTAATTAAAAAATCGATTAATGCATAAAGTGGGATTTATTTTTGATTTGGACGGTGTTATTGTTGATACCGCTAAGTATCATTACCTAGCATGGAAAAAACTTGCGAATGAATTGGGATTTGAATTTACTATTGAACAAAATGAGCTTTTCAAGGGAGTGAGTAGAAAAAGGTGTTTGGAAATTTTATTGGAAATAGGTGACATTAAAGCCACACAGGAACAATTTGATACTTGGATGGTTGAAAAAAATGAGGACTATTTGGGGTATATTGATAAAATGGATGAGTCAGAGATTTTACCCGATGTTCAAAAAATCCTAAAATTCCTGAAAGAAAATAATATTCAGATAGCATTAGGTTCAGCCAGCAAAAATGCCAAACCAATTTTGGAAAAAGTGAAATTATTAGAGTATTTTGATTTTATCGTCGACGGGAATAGTGTTACAAAAGCCAAGCCAGACCCCGAGGTATTTTTAATTGCAGCCAAAAATATGAATATTGATCCTGAAAACTGCATCGTATTTGAAGATGCACTGGCGGGTATTGAAGCCGCAAACAATGCAAAAATGATAAGTATTGGAATTGGTGAAGAAAAGATATTAAAAGAAGCGGATTATAATTTTAATGACTTCACGGAAATAGATTTGAATTTTATTAAAAAGTTACTGAACAATAAATGAATCAAGATTATATAAAAGCAGACAATTGGTCAATCATAGAAGAAGGATTTGACCAAGAAACAGTAAAATCCTCTGAAAGCCTATTTAGTATTGGTAACGGGGCCATGGGACAGCGAGCAAATTTTGAGGAGTCCTATTCCGGGCCTACATTTCAAGGCAGCTACATTGCAGGGGTATATTATCCAGATAAAACACGAGTTGGTTGGTGGAAAAATGGGTATCCAGAATATTTTGCCAAAGTTTTGAATGCACCAAATTGGATTGGTATAAATGTTTTGGTAGATGGTGAAACTCTTGATTTATTCAAATGTTCCCGTGTAGACGATTTTCGCAGGGAGTTGAATATGAAAGAGGGGTGGTATCAACGAAGTTTTTCTGCCACTTTGCCAAATGAAGTAACTATAAAGGCAAGAATCACCCGATTTTTAAGCCTTGATTTGGATGAATTGGGAGCAATCAAGTACGATATTGAAGTTGTTAATGCCGATGCTGAGATAACATTTATTCCTTATCTGGATAGTGGTATTACTAATGAGGATAGTAATTGGGATGATAAGTTTTGGAATACTACTTCGCTTAGTTCAAAAGGCAGTAGGGCTTATATTGAGGCTCATACCATGAAGACGAATTTTGAGACCTGCACTTTTATGGAGGCTCAATTATTTCATAAAGGAAAAAAAATCAACGTTATTCCATCAGAAAATAAAGAAGAAACCTTTATAGGGCATACCTACTCACATAATGTGAAAAAGGGTGAAACCTTGTCTTTGCATAAGTTTGGGGGATATACAGTATCTACCAATCACAAGGCTAAAGAATTGATAAAAGCTGCGGATTTAGTGATGTCAGAAGCCACCGAAATGGGCTTTGAAGCTTTGCTTGATAAACAAAAAAAGGCATGGAATGCCATTTGGCAAATGAGTGATATCGCCATAGAGGGTGATGTGAAAGCGCAACAAGGTATCCGTTTTAATATATTTCAATTGAATCAAACCTATCTAGGAAAGGATTCCAGATTGAATATTGGTCCAAAAGGTTTTACCGGGGAGAAATATGGGGGCAGTACGTATTGGGATACCGAAGCCTATTGCATACCATTTTATATGGCGACCAAAGATCATAAAGTTGCAAGGAGTTTATTAAAGTATCGTTATGAGCATTTGGAAAAAGCCATTGAGAATGCCCAGAAGTTAGGCTTTAGTAATGGCGCAGCCCTTTACCCAATGGTTACCATGAATGGTGAAGAATGCCATAACGAGTGGGAGATTACCTTTGAGGAAATACACAGGAATGGTGCAATAGCCTTTGCTATATATAATTACTACCGTTTTACGGGGGATTATTCCTATATACCTGAAATGGGATTGGAAGTTTTAATTGGGATAGCACGTTTTTGGCATCAAAGAGCGAATTATTCAGAGAGCAAGGAAAAGTTTGTAATTCTAGGTGTCACCGGTCCCAATGAATATGAAAACAATGTAAACAACAACTGGTATACGAATTATCTGGCTAAATGGTGTATTGATTACACCATAGACCAACTTCAAAAGGTAAATGATGGTTATCCTGATGATTATGCTCGTATAATTGGCTATACTAACTTGACATCGAACGAGACTGATCAATGGAAGGATGTTGCTAAAAATATGTATTTCCCATTCTCGGAGAAATACAATGTTTATCTACAACAAGACGGTTTTTTGGATAAGGAGCTTATTACGGTTGGTAATTTAGATAAAGCACAACGCCCAATCAATCAAAAATGGAGTTGGGACCGTATTCTGCGTTCGCCCTATATTAAACAAGCGGATATTCTCCAAGGCTTCTATCTTTTTGAGGATCATTTTACATTAGAGGAGTTGCAGAGGCATTTCGATTTTTACGAACCTTTTACAGTGCATGAATCTTCGCTTTCACCATGTGTGCATAGTATACAGGCTGCAAAATTGGATAGAGTGGAACAGGCATACAAGTTTTATCTACGGACCTCAAGATTAGATCTTGATGATTATAATAAGGAAGTTGAAGAGGGACTTCATATTACTTCAATGGCAGGAACATGGATGAGTATTGTTGAAGGTTTTGGAGGTCTTAGGATTTTAGAAGATAAATTATCATTTACGCCTAGAATACCGAAGGGGTGGACGTCTTATTCGTTTAAAATAAACTTCAGAAATAGGATACTAAAAGTCATAGTAACTAAAGAAGAAACAAAGTTTAAATTAGAAGGTAGCGAGCATATGTCAATTCGTTTGAATGGTCAACGTCTAGAATTAAGGCCTCATGAGGAAATTTCAGCCTAGAATGAACAATTTTAGAATCTATCCTTTAATTATTGCAACCTTGGTAATTCATGGTTGTACTACCAATAAAGAAAATCCACCAATGTCATCCAAGCCAGAGAAAAAGAAAAAAGATGTTATATATCAGGTGTTCCCCAGACTTTTTGGGAATACAAATACCACCAACAAACCTTGGGGGACTATTGAGGAAAACGGGGTCGGAAAGTTTTCTGATTTCTCTGATAAGGCGCTTCAAGAAATCAAAGATTTGGGAGTTACATATATCTGGTATACCGGTGTTCCGCACCATGATGTTATCGCGGATTATAGTGCCTATGGAATTTCAAATGACGATCCAGATATTGTAAAAGGTAGAGCTGGGTCACCCTATGCCGTTAAGGACTACTATAATGTGAATCCTGATTTAGCCAATAACCCTGAGCTAAGATTAACCGAGTTTAAAAGTTTGATAGATCGTACCCATAAAGCCGGACTCAAATTATTGATTGATATTGTGCCAAATCATGTGGCCAGAAATTATGAAGGAAAATCAACTCCAGAGGGTCTAGCACCTTTTGGTGCAAATGATGACAACACTTTTGAGTACCTGCGGGATAATAATTTCTATTACATTCCCAATGAGGCGTTCAAGGTTCCCGAATGGCAAAATGGATATTTACCGCTGGGAGGCATATCACATCCTTTGGCGGATGGAAAGTTTGAAGAGAATCCTGCAAAATGGACAGGTAATGGTTCTCGCTTGGCACAACCCAATATGAACGATTGGTATGAAACTGTAAAAGTGAATTATGGTGTTAGACCAGATGGTTCGTATGATTTTGATGTGTTACCAAATGAGTTTGATAAAAAGGACTTTAAAGAACATTATGCTTTTTGGTCAACCAAACAGGTTCCTGATTCTTGGAAAAAATTTAAGGACATTGCCCTATATTGGATAGCAATGGGAGTTGACGGCTTCCGGTTTGATATGGCTGAAATGGTGCCTGTGGAATTTTGGAGCTATATGAATTCCAACATCAAAATGAAAAACGTTGATGCCTTTCTTTTGGCCGAAGTATATAATCCACAATTGTATCGTGATTATATTCATAAGGGAAAAATGGACTATCTCTACGATAAAGTTGAAATGTACGATTCTTTAAAGCATATTATGCAGGGTCATGGCTGGACCGACCATATCCCGGTAGTAAAGAAAAATTTGAAGGATATTGAGCACCACATGCTTCATTTTCTTGAGAACCATGATGAGCAGCGAATTGCAAGTCATGATTTTGTGGGTGATGCAAAAAAGGGAAAACCGGCTATGGTAATTTCAGCTACAATGAGCACATCGCCAACTATGCTATATTTTGGGCAAGAAGTAGGGGAGCCCGGAAATGAAAATGCAGGATTTGGACAACCAACACGTACCTCCATTTTTGATTATATAGGTGTTCCGCACCTGCAACGCTGGGTAAATGATAAGAAATTTGACGGTGGCCAACTTTCCAAAGAAGAAAAAGAGCTGCGGGATTTTTATAAAAGACTACTCAACTTTACAATTAATAGTGACGCTTTAATGGGTAATTATCAGGATATTCATTATTACAATCGGGATCATACAGAAAATTACAATCATCGTGTGCTATCTTATGTGCGCTGGTCTGAAAACGAAAAGTTGATTGTTGTTGCTAATTTTGATTCAAATGAAAACTATAGGTTTCAACTGAAAATACCGAAGGATATAATCAATAATTGGGGATTAAAAGAAGGCTCCTATGAAACTGTAGAGCAGTTATATAGCCAGAAAAATTCTTCGTTGGAAGTTAAAGATGGAATTGGAATAATGAAGATTGAAATTGAACCTTTGGAATCGTTTATTTTTAAAATTCAATAAAAAATTATCTCAATTACACCTTCGGCAATATGACCAGTTAAGTCCATTAGGTCGTTAACTCCATAATTCAGCAATCCCATGCCAAATCTTGTATAAATACCCATTCAAATACCGAATTGGAACCCTTCTTTGGCACTATGATTACCCCTTGCCCATAAATAGAACTTAAGGAAAATGCCCTGGTCAAATTACCCAAAGCTATAAAGAGCATATCGGGCGTTTCCCTCATAAAATTGTTCAAGGTATGTTCTTCAAAAAAATCTTCAGTGGCAAATTCCCAAATGGCATAGTCCAAAAAAACATGACTGCGAAATCGGCCAAAGAAGTCATTATAACTTGTTTTGTGAACATAGTCATAAATTTTATTGGTTGTTATTATAATTTAATAAATACCCATAAAGAGAGAAAAAATAATTATCTAT
>RCND010000157.1_pt1 | contig 36965 bp, 22 predicted proteins | sample 2041351 | NCBI WGS metagenome assembly RCND01 (sample SAMN09708230, study PRJNA481090) | Marine sediment metagenome, whole genome shotgun sequencing project. | biome: marine sediment; feature: ocean; material: sediment; isolation source: Sewage treatment plant 12B marine sediment (STP12B) ... | reverse complement strand
AGCAAAAACAGCATCTAAACATACCTTATGAGTGCCATGAGGATCTGCAAGGTCTCCTGCTGCAAATATTTGATGTGGTTTTATTTCCTCAATGATTTGTGTCATAATGGCAATATCCGCATCTGTGAGATTATTCTTTTTTATGGTTCCTGTTTCGTAAAAAGGAAGATCTAAAAAGTGAACATGGCTGTCCTCTAGCCCCATATAGCGCGTTGCCGCGTAAGATTCCCCTCTTCTTATATTTCCTTTTAATTTTCGCACCGGTAAGGAATCTACTTCACTCTCCCTTTTTTTAGCGATAGATTCTATAATTTCTTTTGCCTTATCTGAAGGATTTATCTGTATTGCTATTTCCGCATATTTTCTGGCATCCATATCTGAAACGGCAATATTACCAGAAGTTTGATATACAATATGTACTTCGTGTCCTTGTTCCACCAGCCTATCAAAGGTACCTCCCATAGAAATCACATCATCATCTGGATGGGGACTGAATATAATAACTCGTTTTTTTGCAGGAGTTGCGCGCTCAGGCCTATTTGTATCGTCTGCATTTGGCTTACCTCCGGGCCAACCAGTAATACTATGTTGTAATTTGTTAAACATGGAGATGTTACGATCGTACGAGTCTTCTTCCAACAACAGTTCTGCCATTCCGTTGTCGTTATAATCTTTATCTGTTAAACTCAGGATAGTTTTACCTGTATTCTCACAAAGCCATATAATTGCTTTAGCCTTTAATTCTTCGGTCCATTTGCAGGCACCAACCAGCCAAGGTGTTTTGTTTCGCGTAAGTTCACTTCCGGCGCCCGTATCTAGTACAAAAGTACAATTGTTGTGATTTTGCAAATAGGTAGCCGGCACATGTGATGTGATGTCACCTTCTATAGTTTGTTTAAGTATGTTCGCTTTATTTTGTCCCCAACCTAATAAAACAATCCGCTTTGATTTCCGTACAGTGGCTATACCCATTGTGATGGCTTTTCTAGGAACATTATCTATCCCTAAAAACGATGGTGCAGCATCTACCCTAGTGATATGGTCCAAGGTAATTATACGCGTTCCGGAATTGTAGTGTGATCCGGGTTCATTAAAGCCAACATGTCCGGTACGCCCAATTCCTAATAATTGAAAATCTAATCCTCCGTATTCCTTTATTTTTTTGTCGTAAGCCAAACAGTATGCTACCGTTTCTTCGGGAGCTAACATACCATCTGGAATATATACATTTTCTGCGGGGATATCCACATGGTTGAACAAGTGTTCGTGCATAAAATAGTGATAACTCTGAATATTACTACGCTCCATTGGAAGGTATTCATCTAAGTTAAACGTGACCACATTACTAAAACTTAGTCCTTCTTCCTTGTGCTGTCTAACCAGTTCTTCATACACACGAATAGGCGATGACCCCGTTGCTAACCCTAATACGCAAACCTTGTTTTCGGATTGTTTTTTTCTGATTAGTTCCGAAATTTCCTCAGCTACCTTAATGGAGGCTTGATTGGAATCTGTAAAGATGACGTTATGGATTTTTTCATAACGGGTTTCTTCGAACTGCCCTACAGGTTTATAGGCGATAGCAACGTTACGCTTAGCGGAAGTAGTTTTCATAGAGATTATGTTTCAAATGGATTATAAAATCATGCAAATATAAGCAAGAATAGTATTAAATGCTGTTTTGTGCTAGATATTTTGCTGTTTTTTGCATTTTATTAAGTTTATTGGCTAAATTTGAATTATTTAAGTGGATAAAAACTGCATTTTTTTATTTTGATTATATTTGTTTCTACTTAACCGCGCAACATGTTAAAAGAAGAAAGACAACAGTTAATTTTAAGTGAGGTGGATCTTCATAATAGAATTCTGTTAACGGATATAGCAGAATCTTTGGATGTCTCTATAGATACAGTTCGAAGAGACGTAAAAGAGTTGGATGCTGAAAAAAAACTAAGAAAGGTCCATGGTGGAGCTATTTCTTTAGGTTTTACCACTAATAGTGCAAGAAACCAAAATATCTATGCACTTGAGCAAAAGATAGTAATTGCCAATAAAGCAGCATCTATGTTAAAGGATGGAGCAGTAATTTTTCTTGATGGAGGCACAACATGTTTAGAATTGGCGCGGCTTATCCCTGAAAATATCACCCTTACTTGTTTTACCATAAGCTTGCCTGTGGCCATGGAGTTGTCTAATAAACCCAATGTTATTGTAATTTCTATTGGAGGACAGATAGCAAAAGAGTCACAAATTGCCATTGGAGCCAATGCCATCCATAATTTATCAGAGATTAGAGTTGATTTTAGTTTTATTGGTACGGGCTATGTTGATGCCATTTACGGTCTTACGGAATTTGATTGGGATATCGTTCAGATTAAAAAGGCAGTCATCAAGGCATCCAAAAAAACAGTTTTATTATCCATTTCAGAAAAATTGAACTCTCAACATCGCTATAAAACGTGTGATATTAATACAATAAATACTATGATTACAGAGCTAACGCCTGATAATATCTTATTGAGCGCTTTTAGGAGTCATGACATAAAAATTCTATAAATACCTTATGAAGTATACTAAAATTACGGAAACTCCATCACATTATGACCATTTGGAACAAATGGACACCAAGACCATTTTGCACTCCATGAACGATGAAGATAAGAAGGTCGCCTTTGCTGTTGAACAAGTGATACCGGAAGTCTCCAAACTGGTTGATGCGTTGAGTGCGCGTTTTGAAAAAGGTGGTCGATTATTCTATATAGGTGCGGGAACAAGTGGACGATTGGGTATTCTGGATGCTTCCGAAATTCCGCCCACTTTTGGGTTACCTCACGAACGTGTTGTGGGGATTATTGCAGGTGGCGATACTGCTATTAGAAAATCCGTAGAAAATGCCGAAGACGATACACGACAAGCTTGGTTGGACTTAAAAGTACATAACATTAATACAGATGATGTACTTGTTGGCATAGCTGCATCAGGAACCACACCTTATGTTATTGGGGGATTAAATATGGCCAGAGAAAAAAAGATACTTACGGCATGTGTAACCAATAATCCAGGTTCCCCTATTACCAAAGCGGTGGATATTGCTATTGCGGTAAATGTTGGTCCGGAATTTTTGACGGGCAGTACTAGAATGAAAAGTGGCACCTCGCAAAAATTAGTTTTGAACATGATTTCAACCGCCTTAATGATAAAAATTGGGAAGGTGAAAGGAAACAAAATGGTGAACATGCAACTTACCAACGACAAATTGGTAGATCGAGGTGCGCGATATATTGTTGAGGGATTGGGAATTGACTACGCCGAAGCAGAACAGCTTTTGAAAACTTACGGATCAGTAAAAAATGCTTTGGAAGCGGGAGCCAAATAGTTTAATTCTAGATATTTATAAAAACCCGTTCCTAACATACGGGTTTCAATTATTTATTTTTGCTACTTCATCTTCCGTGACTATAGTCTCAGAACTATTTTCCCAAGAATTGGAAATATAGTTCATTACATCAGCAATTTCTTCATCTTCCAGACCTAAGGGAGCCATGCCACTATTATATGCAATACCATTTACAGTAATTTCTCCTTGTAATCCGTATTTTACAGTACGGATACTTTCTTCCCTGTTCTCCATCAGGTAATCTGATTTGGCTAGTGGAGGGAACGTGTAGGGAACACCTTGACCTTGTTCCAAATGGCAGGTAATACAGAAGTCGGTATAGATTTCTTTGCCCCGTTTCATACTCTCTTTTAATTTAGTGTGTTGAAACAGATACATGCTAATTAATAGAACCGTACAACAATATAGGGGCACCAGAATTTTCATATACTAGTCGTTCTTAGGTATTAATTTATAAATACCCTTACCTTCAATAGCGACATAAATAAGTCCGTCTGGACCTTGACGCACATCCCTTACCCGGCCTTCGTCTTCCATAAATTTCTCTCTAGAAATAACCTTGTTTCCATCCATTTCTAAACGCTCCAAATATTGGAAAGACAGCGAACCGACTAGAAGACTGCCTTTCCAATTTGGATATTTTTCCGATGTTACAAAAGCCATACCGCTTGGAGCAATTGATGGTGTCCAATAGTGTATCGGTGCCTCAATACCTTCCATTTCTCTTTTTTCGGTAATAGGTGTACCACCATAGTTGATGCCGTAGGTGACCATGGGCCAGCCGTAATTGGCACCTTTTTTTATAATATTTATTTCATCACCACCTTTGGGGCCGTGTTCATGATCCCAAATTTCTCCGGTTTCCGGATGTTTTATTAATCCCTGTGGATTCCTATGTCCGTAACTATAAATCGCAGTTTTGGCACCTTCTTTTGTTACAAAAGGATTATCCTCGGGAATACTACCATCATCGAATACTCTATATATCTTTCCTCCATCTCGACTAAGATCTTGCGGATTAACGTCGCGTGCTCCTCTTTCACCAATAGAAAAGAAAAGATAGCCTTCATTGTCAAACACTATTCTTGATCCAAAATGTTGTCCTTTTGTGGTGTTAGGTCCGGCTTTGTATAGTACTTCGTTATTAACTAACCTTTTGCCCTCAATTTTGGCTCGCATTATAGCCGTGTGGCCACCTTTTTCTTCTCCTTCATCGGAGGCATAGGATAAATAAATCCATCCGTTTTCGGCATAATTCGGATGTATTGCTATATCCAAAAGACCACCTTGTCCACGCTGATATACTTCGGGCACATTACTGATTATCGATTTTTTTCCATTATTAAAATGAATTAATTCACCAGATTTTTCCGTAAGTAAAATACTACCATCTGGAAGGAACGTAAAGCCCCATGGAATCTGTAGCTCATCGATGAACAGTTCAGCAGTAAATGGAATTTTTTCTGGTGTAATAGCCTTGTTTTCAAGGTCTTGTGCGCAAGAAAAATTAAGCATTACAACGAATAAATAAAAGGGAAGCACACTTTTTTTCATAAGGCAACGTTAGAAATATGTTATAAGGTATTACAATTATTTTTTAAAGATAAAGAGAAATTATAAGTATAAATAATTACACCAAAGAATCTTAAAGACCCCAAATCTATCCGATTCTTTCAAAACTAGACTTAACCTATGCGCTCTAAAAAACCGTGGTATACACTGTATACCCTGTTGCTGATTCTTCTGTCGGTAATCGGTTCTACAGCAATTGCAAACCCAAAAGTTCGTGTTCTTTTCGAAGAAACCACACATGTGCTTAAAGAGGTAATTGGTAGTCACAGTACTAATGCTAATCCTTCTAGGAAGGCAACGGTAATTGATAGTAAATCTAAAGAAGCTGTATATAGTAACGCCACAAGCAATGCGCTCATGTTTTCTACCATCATACAAGGGGCAGATGAAGAGGTCGGTTGTAGTGTTCAAGGATTTACAGTAGCTAGATTTAATCTATGCGGTGATTTTGATGACCGCACAGTTAGTTTGTCAGGTGGTCCTTATGCTTCCGTTTCTTGGCAAATTTTAGGTGGTTCTTGTACTCCAGACATCAACGAAGACTGTCCCAATACAGGTTCTTGCTATTCAGAAGTAGCTACGGGATCTACATTTAATTTAGCTGCCAGCACTATACCAGCTACCACAGGAGCAGAATTTAGAGTTGTCGCTGATGGTCAGATATTTTATTATAAAGTAAAGAAAAGTAACATTACCCAAAGTTTTGTAAAACAAGACAACATTTGTGGTGTCCCAGGAAGAATACAGATAACCAATTTATCTAGTGCCTATGAATTTAGCATAGACGGCGGCATTTCTTGGCAAGGTCCCATATTTGCAAATCTTGGTCCCGGAACATATAATGTAAGGGCACGATTACAAAATACAGCCAATACCTGTGAATATCCATATGCTCCCATAACGATTGATCAGTTGGACCTTAATATAGAGGCTACCTTTGTAGATGCACAATGTAGTGGAGATACAGGAAGTATTACGGTAACGGCAAATAATGTACCAGGTCCTTATAAATATACTTTGCTTAATTCTAGCGGTGTAGCCCAAGAATTCACGGCTTTTATACCTGACAATCCATATACTTTTTCTGCCGTTGGTTTTGGAACTTACATCGTGCAGGTTGAAACACAGCAATGCCAAGGGGACCTCCTAAACGGAATTAATCCTCCGAGACAAAATTTAGACACTTCCGGGAACCCAATAACCATCGGTGCCGGATTAAACGCATTGGATGCTTCAACCGAAGTAAACAGTAGTTTTGGTTGCGCTACCATAAGTGATGTTGATATTATCTTGAACACTAATGGAGGTTCTGCTCCTTACACTTTTACTGTTAATGGAGGTTCCGTACAGCCTTCTTTTGGCAACACTGTAACGAACACAGGATCCACAATATTCACGGTAATTACGGCAGGTACTTATGATTTTGTAATTACGGACAGCAACGGTTGTTCCATTAGTGCATCTTCTAGTGTTGAAGAGCTTTTGCCACCGGATGTTACGGTAAGTGGTTTAGATGGTAACTGTAATAATGGTGGTGCTCAAATAGATTTTACGGTGAACGATGCACAAGGATATAATCTTTCTTATCGCGTAAACTCAGTAGACCCTTGGGTAACTACACCACAAATTTCCGTTTCAGCAGGAAGTTATCCGGATATCGAGGTTAGATATCAGCAAGGTGGTTTTGAATGCGTATTGACTTTACCGACTATAGCCGTAACGAATGTTGGGGCCATTTCTGGTAGTGCAACCAAGATTTTAGATGTTACCTGTGATGGTAGTGGGGGCACGAATGGCGGACAAATAGATTTTGTAGGTCCTTTTTCAGGTGGATCGGGAAGTGGTTATGTTTTTAGTATTGATGGTGTCAATTTTACAGGTGCCCTTTCCTATAGCGGATTAGCTGCAGGTACTTACACACCAATCATACGAGATGGAGGAGGTTGTCGTCTAGAACTTACACCTATTGATATTTTAGATACTGACCCACCTACAGATTTGGATTTTTTACAAAGTAATATCAATTGTGCAGCAGGCACATCTGATGTTACACTAACGCCTACTTCAAATACTAATATAGCAAGATATGAAGTGATTAGTCCTACTCCTGGTCTTGATGGAGATGGTGACAATACCAACAACATCATTACAGGATTAAGCACTAGTACCTCCTATATATTTCAAATTACCGATGATAATGGTTGTATTTATACAGAAGGTTTTAGTCCCGCTGTAATAAGTTCTATTCGTGTACGTGTTAAATCTGGCGGAGATTTAAGGGTTTGTAATGGAGCTACGGATGGTACCGGTACATTTATTGTTGACGGTTTCGCCAATAATTACAGTTATGATATTAACGGTGGGCTTTTTACAGGAGGTCCCCAGAACGATACAGAAATAGATTTACCGTTATCCGGAGCAGGAACATATACTATTACGATAACAGATGAGGATACAGGTTGTACAGACACAGCTTCCTTTGATATACAAGAAGCTGCAGTATTGGATTTAAGCGGCAGTAGGGTTACTGCTATGAGTTGTGATAATAACAATATTGGTCGTGTTCAAGCGGTAACAACCGGTGGTTGGGGAGGAAATAGATATACACTTGAATATCCTTCTGGTACTACTGTTGGTCCAAAATCAGGTCGTTTCTTTGGTAATCTTACAGAGTCTACGGATGCTTTGGATCTTTTAGATGTATATACCTTGACTGTTACCGATTCTGAAAATTGTACGACAACCTTTACTTTTGATTTAGAGGAACGTACCCCGCCGACTATCAATATCGTTAGTTCCGATTTGTGTTTTTCACCAACAAATAATGGATCTGTAACTGTGTCATCTTCTGGCGGCGGTCCAGGACATGAGTACCGCATAAACAACGGGGCTTTTCAAGCCAGTCCTACTTTTAATGGTTTAGTTCCTGGAACGTATACGATTGAAGTAGAAGACGATAATAATTGTAGAAATCAGGTTTCTATAACCATACCACCACAGATTAATGTAACGCTAAGTGTTATTGATGAAATTCCTTGCGCGGGAGACGGTACTTTAGGTGTTGATGTTAGCGGTGGAGATATAAGTGATTTAACATTAACAACGTATACCATATTTAAAGATGGTATTGCGATACCTGGATTTACGGGAATTCAATTGCCCTCTAATTCATTCTCTTATACGGTTCCATTTGGTGAACATGGTGATTATACAGTATCGGTTACAGATAACAATACCTGTTCGGACATTTCAGAGCCTATTACCTTTGATGAACCCACTAATATTGTAGCTACGCATAACGCAACTGGGACGAGCTGTGGTGATGCTAATAGCGGATTTATTGAAATTCTTCCTGATGCAACAGGAGGTATTCCACCCTTTGAAATAAAATTTGGACCAAACGGAAGCCTGACATATGGCGTTGGTGATGACGGTATCTATACCTATTCCTCACAAACAATTTATTCAGGTCTGTCCGTAGGAACTTATGAGTATTTAGTAAAGGATAGTAGAGGATGTTTGATTCCCGGGATTGTTGATGTAGTTATTGCTCCAGATCCTATTTTTGCACCAGATGCTATGGTTGCGCCATTAGATGCTACCTGTAGTGCCAGTGTAGTTTCCGGAGGTATTCAAATTACTTCTATTGCTGATGGTGTGGCTGAATATACCTACATCATTGAAGATTTATTTGGTGCGGAAATAACAAGAGTAACAACAGATGGTTCAACCGTTTATCCTTTAGATATTATTGATGTTGATATCATACCAGGTCAATATCAGGTCATTACTTTAGATGCAAGAGGATGTAGGGATATTGATATTGTTACGGTGGGTAGTGCTACGGTAGATATAGTTCCAGATAATACTAGCTTGCCAATTGCATGTACACCTGGTGGATTCACCTATTGTGTAGATATTGTAGGCGGTACCGGTCCATTTGATATTCGTTTAGTTGACGGTTCTCTACCTCCATTTACTTATATCTCTTTAGCGCCTGGTGTCAGAAGATATTGTTTTAGTAGTATCCAATTTGGGCAAACATTTACGGTTGAAGTTGTTGATACGGCCACCAATTGTATGTATGAGGAAGTGATAGAGGTTCCCGATGGACCTACAGATCTTGATGTTTCTTTGACTATCGATAATGCTACTTGTATCCCAGGAAATTTGGTGGATTTGACTTACACTATTTCTGGAGTTTCTATCCTTGGTCCATACGACATAGAGATTAGAAATACCGATACTGGAGCGCTTTTTTCTGCAGAAACAACAGCACTAACGACACAGACTTATCAAGTTCCTGAAGGTGCTTATAGCATTTTGGTCTATGATAACGGTACTACATGCGCTGATGGAGCAACAGCAGTTGCTACACTTAATGCACCAAGGGTAGACATAATTGAAAATATTAATGCAAATTGTAATGCAGACGGACAATTAACTGTTAGAGGAAGCGGTGGTACGCCATATCCTCCGTCCGGTGCCGGGTCACTTCCTGACGGTGCGCCATACGAATATGCCTATGTGCCCGCCGGAACGCCTGTTGACGCGAACGGTGCATTGACCCCAGCAGATTCATCAGATGATTTTTCAACAGCCTCAACCGTTACCCTTTCAGGTGCTATAGCCCCAGGCATAGATTATGATATATGGGTAAGGGATTCTAGAAATTGTGCCTACCAGATTTCAGCTGCGGTAATTACAGAGGATCCACCATTACCTCCTCCTACATTTGATGTAAGTAATCAGTGTGATGTGCTTGCGGCCACTTTTACCATTGACGTATTTATGCCTGCCAATATAGACACACCTAATTTTACGCTGGGAGGCGTAAGTCAGTTCGGTGTTTTTGACGCAGGCGACAACCGTTGGGAGACAACCTTTACTGTAAATAGTATTGGCCTATATCGTGTAGACGTAATTGATGCCAACGGGTGTACAGGTTTTTCAGAGCCAGAAGCTTTTCAGGTTCTTTCAGCTTCGGGAGGCTTCGATACAGATCCAAACTGTATAGATTCTGATGGAGTAATTGTTATAATTGCCAATGGAGGTAGTGGTGATTTTGATTTTGAATTACAGAGTAATGTAGGAACACCTATTACGAATAATGCTACCGGAATTTTTAATGGGATTGCCGCTGGGGAATATCAGGTTTTGGTTACTGACAATCAAGTTACTGATGGAACTAATAATTGTACTTTCACGGTGGACAACATTATAAGTACTGTACCTACAGCCCCATTGATTATAGATGATGGGAAAAGCGATATTAGCTGTAATGGTTCAGATGATGGTAGTATAAACTTAACATTGGCCTCAGGTACAGATATTGATGGCATCGCTGCTTATAATATTTATGCTGGTACATTACCATTACCTCCAAGCCCAACACCATTGTTTACCAACACATCAGGTTCTTTTATCGATTTAACTCAAGGCGACTATGTTGCCCAAGTTATAACAGACAAAGGTTGTACTCATGAAATTGATGTAAATATCGCTGAACCACTAGATTTTGCGATTACAGCGTCGGCACCAGATTTTACTTGTGAGCCCGGAGCTAATAGATTTAGTTCAACTACAATAACAGTGAACGTAACTGATGTGGGAACAGTGGGTGCTGGATATCAATACAGTATTACTGGATTTTCCAACTATCAATCTACCAACACCTTTGAAATAGTAGATAATGGTAATCCACAGAATATTACGGTATACGCTATAGATGGAAACGGGTGTCAAACCACTTTTGTTTTACCCACAATAAATCAACCTACAGATGTTGTACCAAGCATCATTAATATAGAACCTCTTAATTGTAGAGATGATGAGGTAGTCAGAATACAAGTGATTGGCACGACTAATTTTACGGTATCAACGGTTTCAGCCGTTGCGGTTCCGAACTTTACTAACAATCCTGGAGATAGTTTTGTAGACGTCTACTTACCATCAGCTGGAGATTATTTGTTCGAAATTTCTGATAACATAGGAGGTTGTACGTATCCATTACCTACACATACGGTGAACGAGCCTATCTTGCCTGTAGTAATTATCAGTGAGGCAAAACCTGTAAGTTGTTTTGGTACAGATGATGGCGAACTCTTTATAGCCGTTACAGATTATGCGGGCGCTTATAGTTACACGGTATATATGGCAGATGATATCACCCGTTCAACTGTTATTGAAACCGGTTCTTTCGATACAAACAATTTTCCGGATATAAATGGTGATGACGCAAGGATTACAGGATTACCAGGTGGTAACTTGATTGTGGAAGTTGTTTCCACAGACATACCATTTTGTGATGCGGATAGTAACGTAGCCAATATTAGAACGCCAAACGGAGCTTTACAGGTTGATGCCTTACCTGTTGGTAATGTAGGTTGTAATAATGATACTGGAGAAATAGAGGCTATTGGACAAGGCGGATGGGATGCTTTTCCATATCAATTTAGATTGATGCAAAGTACCGATAGTGGCGCGACCTATAGTACGGAAATCGCTCCTTTTTCAAATGGGAACGAATTTACTGGGCTAGCATTCGGATTTTATCAAGTTGAAATCAGGGATATAGAAGGTTGTACAGATACTTTTGATATTGAACTAGTAGAGGTGCCTCAAATTGATGCGGGCATACGACAGCCACAGGGTTTAGATTGCCCCAACGGGAATAATGCGGTTTTAGAGGCCTTTGATCCGTCAACCGGAGATGCCATTACAGCAACTTCTGGTGCTATGGGTGGATTCCCAAGTGCAGGTTATAATTACAGACTACTCTATTTGAACAGTAATGATAATACGGATATTAATTCAACAAGTGGACTCCAGAATTCTCCAACTTTCATCGGTGCCAGTGGAGGGTTTATCAGTGCTGGATGGTATGCTATTGAGGTGTCGTCTAGTTTCGACTGTCTTTTTGTTACAGTTCCTTATTTTGTAGATCCACCACCACCAATAGAGCCCTTATTAGTGCAAACTCGTGTGCCTGGTTGTGGAGGAGATGGTGAAATGCGCTTGACTATAGAAAATCCAGATCCGCTGTTTACGTATCAATATTTACAGATAGAAAACGGGGTCGCCGTAGGTTCATATATCAATTTGGTAGGAACTTTGGTTCTAATACCGGGCGTGCAGGGAATCACTTATCAATTCGATGTAAGAAAGACTAGTGCATCTAGTACTTGTCTTGCGGTACGTTCTAATGGTATTACCATGACCGATGCAACAGGTATAACCATTTTACCGAATTTGCCGGATGATATCTCGTGTGCATCTGAGTTAGATGGTAGAATAGAATCCTTTGTTAATGGTGGCGTAGGAGATGACCTTTTCTACCTTTATATAGGAGACCCAGTGGACGCATTTAATCCTGCTGCTACAGCTTCTTTGTTTAGAGGTCCACAAACCGATGGAACCTTCGAAGCGCTTCCTGAGGGAGCTGCCTACTATATTGCGGTGACTAGTGGTGCTACCTGTATGGATATCGTAGGACCCTTCGAAATAGAGAGACCAGACCCTATTATTTTTGATGCTAATCCTACACCAGTATCCTGTAATGGAGCGGATGATGGAACCATAACCGTAGAGGTATTATCCGGTGGTGTTGGTCTTACTCAGTTTGCTATAGCGCCTAATTTCAATGAATTCTTCAGTGACCCTGCGAATCCGGGAGTATATACTTTTGAAGATTTAGCTGCTGGTACGTACGAGATTTTGATACAGGATGAAAACGGATGTTTTGAAAAAGACTTTATTACCGTAACTGAACCTGACGAATTACAGGTGGTAAATATACAAACCACCCCAGAACTTTGTATCGGTGCTAACGACGGTACGGCTCAATTCGATATTATTGGAGGAACACCATTTAATGACCCAACAATAAGTTCAAATCCATATTTTGAATACAAAATTGAAATGATTGATCCTGTTGATGAAACAGGAACTGCAAGTTTTACGCCTTATACAGGTCAATTGATTGAGAATTTACAAGGGGGTGCTTCCTACGCTATTTATGTTCAGGACGCCAACCTTTGTGCAATCACAGAACTGTTTACGGTAGGCATAGGAGTAAACCTTACCGCTGAACCATTGGTGCAATACGGTTGTGAGGGTATCTTTCCCAATAGTACAGTAACCGTTCAGCTGCAGGACAACAGTCTTATGAACGACGTAATGTTCGCTTTGGATCCGGTAGATCCTACAGATGCCATTACAGCAATGGGCGGAGTGGACAATGTTTGGGGTAATTTGCCTCCAGGAGACCATACGGTATACATTTATCATCAAAATGGATGTACCATATTTGTAGAATTTTCTATAGATGCTTATGACCCATTGACCTTGACGGCATTAAAAACCGGTCCTAACGAAATGGAGGTAACAGCTGAAGGTGGTTATGGCGGATATGAATACTTCTTCAACGGAGAATCTTATGGTGATGTAAACATATTTACGACCAATGAAAGTATGACCGTTAACGCTAGAGTGGTAGACGCCAATGGATGTGAGGTTGAGGTTGCTATTCCGTTTGAATTTACCGGTATGTTGGACATCCCTAATTTCTTTACCCCGGATGGCGATAATCAAAACGATCTATGGTCCGTTAGTAATAGGGAATTTTTCCCAGACATAGAGGTTAGGATTTATGATCGTTACGGAAGAGTAGTAGCCAACCTTACCGAGGTTATAGGTTGGGATGGAACGTACGATGGTAAAGAGGTGCCAACAGGAGATTATTGGTATGTCATCAACGCTAATAATAAGGAAAAACAGCGCTATGTAGGACATTTCACGCTCTACAGGTAAAAATTTAATTTTCAGAATAGTTTAAAGAAGGCCCTGATATTGGGTCTTCTTTATTTTAGAAATATCTCGCCCTAAAATAGATTTAAAACCCTAGTATTTTTCGTAGATTACCACTATGATTAATACTATCTTTTTTAGTTTTATAAATGTGAAATGTAAAGAAATGGCTTTGAAACCATATAAGTTGTATTTAGTTTTAGTATTGATTTTGGCACAAGGATGTTCAGCCCAGCAAAAATCTATTCTCATTGATGACCAATTGGAGACGGTGGTCAACGAAACCTTGAATTACTACTTATATTTTCCCGAAGATTATAATCCTGATGCAAATGAGACCTACCCATTGTTACTTTTTTTACATGGGGGCGGAGAATCCGGGGACAGTTTGGTAACAGTAAAACGAAATGGGCCACCAAAATTGATTGTTCAAGGAAAAAAATTTCCATTTTTGATTTTAGCCCCTCAAAATCCGTATCAAAATAAGTGGTGGAATACTAGGGCTGTAAAGCAGCTTTTAGATGCTACCATTGCAAATAATAAGGTAGATACTAATAGAATATACCTTACGGGCTTAAGTAGAGGAGGGGGAGCTGCTTGGGAAATGGCGGTGCAATACCCCCAAACCTTTGCCGCTATGGCGGTAGTATGCGGGATGGCGCCAGTACCCTACGCTTCTTGGATAAACAAAGAAATGCCTATTTGGGTATTTCATGGGGAAGACGATAAATCTATTCCAGTTTCAGAATCGGACGTTATGGTGGCAAAGTTGAAAGAAATGGGTTATGATGTGGAGTATACGAGATATCCTGGAGTGGGACATGATTCATGGATACAAGCTTATGAAACGGAAGAACTTTATAATTGGTTCGTTGCGCAGCACAAGAAGTCCCAATAAAAAAAGGTTAACCTTCGGTATTTTTGTTCTTTGTTTTACCTTATCTTATAACAGTGAACCACAATCAATTTTTCCTTTAAATTTTTAGTAAAAAATAAATAGTCTATCCCTCCATCTTTCAATTTTAATTTTTTTCTGATGGTAGCAACGCTATCTTGAAAGTTACGAGTGGTTACATTTGCTTTAACAAGTCCTAGTTTTTGTATTTCCTTTTTGCTGTAAGGGATTACTGTTTTTATTTTAAAAACCCTTCCTGGAAATTCTTGTTGTTCTTTTGAGGTGTATACATGGGAATGCGGATGTAATTTAAAAAGATTCAATCGCTTTCCGATTAATTTGAACGCACCGGATTTTAGAAGCGCTGCATTAGGTTCGTATAGATAGTTTTGAGGCGTGGAAAATTCAGTTGTAGCTTCTTTTTCTTCAGACGGGAAAAATTTAAAAACCTCGTTTTTCTTATTTCCAAGATTTACTACCTTTATTGAAAAGTCGCCTTTGAAATTTTTCTCAAGAACCCAAAGAATCTCCTTTACATCGTTTTGAACAGCAATAATATGAATCTGTTTTACATACTTTAATTGGCTAATACCAATTTTCAAATCTAGCAGAGGCCCAGTTTTTATTAGAATGTTGTTAGACTTTGAAAATAGCAGGTCTAATTCCTTGGTAATATCCGGTTCACAATCTGATAAAAAATAAACTTTCTGTTTTGTATCCGTCCTTCTAGAGGGATCTATATATATCCAATCGAACGTCAATTCTGTTCGGGATAAAAACCCAATCCCGTCTCCATGAATAAAATCAATATTGGAAATACCCATTTTCTCAAAATTACTTTGGGCAATTTTGGAAAGAATTGTGTTTTTTTCTACGTGGTAGACTTGCTTTGTCTTTTTACTAAAGGCGTGAGTATCTACGCCAAACCCTGCAGTAAGATCAACCAAGGTGTCCCCGCTTATGATTTCCCCCTTGTATTGAGCGGTAACCTCCGATGAGGTCTGTGATATATTAAGTTTATTAGCGTAATAGATTTTTTCGAAAGAAAACCAGGTGGGTAATTTTTTTTTGCTTTTAAGCTTGGCTTCTATTTGTTCAGCTAACTCTTTTGTTGAGACCTTTAAGAAAGGCGATTTTTGGAACAATAATGTAGGGATGTTCACATGAAGGTTCTTGGTGATAAACTCCTGAACCTCGGTTTGCAAAATGGCATCGTTCATGAAACAGTTAAAGATTCTTAGTAAGTGATTTTACGATTTTATTATCGGCTAAAAATTCTTGTAAAATTACCTTAATAGCCGTGTATCCGGGAACTGCAATAATCATACCTACAACACCGAACAGGAGTCCTGCAATAATGATTACTAAGAAAATTTCTAGCGGATGAGATTTTACACTGTTGGAAAATATGAACGGTTGTGAGAAAAAATTATCCACTAATTGACCAATAGTTAACCCAATTAATACATAACCAGTTTTAGGGAGAATTATAGTACTGAAATCCATTCCAAGGTTACTGGTCATTGTAAGCAAAATCATTAATACTCCCCCAATGATAGGACCTATATAGGGTATTACGTTAAAAAGGGCACACAAAAAAGCGATTACTATAGGGTTTTCTATACCCACAACTAACAGTACAATGGTATAAATGACAAAAAGAATAAAAATTTGGAGTAACAATCCGACAAAGTATCTGGAAAGCAAACCGTTAATTTTATTTAAGGAGTTAACTGTTCCCTTTTCTTTAGTTATTGGAACAAAAGTCAATAGTCCGTTTTGGAAAAGTTTACTATCCTTGAGGAAAAAGAAAGAGATAAACAACACGGAAAATAGTCCTATACTAAGAGAGCTCAAAACACCTAAAATTGAATTAAGAAAATCAGGTATGAAGTTTAGATTAAGTCCCTCAAGGATATTCTTTTCGATGTCGGTTTCTTGAATAACATCTCCTACTACGTGGGACGAAAGCCCAAAGTATTGGGTTACCTCATAGTAGAGGGTATTAATGCTTTTTTGAAGTTCATCAATGTTTAAAAGTGATAGGTTTTTACTCTGCTCGGTTATTAGTGGTATAAAGAGTGCAAAAATACTGGTGATGAATCCTACCATAATTAGCATTGCTAAGATTACGGCCAAAATATTGGGAAATTTTAATCTTTCCCTAAGAAAAAATACAATGGGCCTTCCAATTAACGCAATCACCACAGCTATGGCTAAATAGGCTAAAACAGAACGTATGATATACAAGAAATATAAAACAAGTACGATACCTGTAATGATGCCTATGGCCCTTAACAGTCCGTTAGCAATGGTTTTCGAAGTCATTAATTAATTTTTAAATACATATGAAACAATATTAGCACCCATTTTTAGGGCTTGCTGGCGTATTTCTTCAGGGTCATTGTGAACAGAAGGATCTTCCCATCCATCTCCTAGGTCAGACTCAAAAGTAAACAAAAGTACCAAACGTTGCTCATAGAAAATCCCTAAAGCTTGTGGGCGTTGCCCATCGTGTTCGTGAATCTTCGGAAGTCCTTTGGGGAAACTGTATTCTTGTGAAAATATAGGATGATCTGCACCAATTTCTTCTAATTTTGTATTAGGAAACAGTGCTTCTAATTGTTTGGTTACGTATGGTTTCATGCCATAATTGTCATCAATATGCAAAAAACCTCCAGAAATTAGATAGGTTTTAAGATTTTCTATTTCTTCACCAGAAAATACTACGTTGCCGTGTCCTGTCATATGAAGGAACGGATATTGAAAAATAGAACTACTTCCTACTTCAACAGTTTTAGGTTTATCGTTTAAACGAGTTCCAATATTGGTATTGCAAAACCGAATAAGGTTTGGAAGTGCCGTTGGGTTTGAATACCAATCCCCACCACCGTTATATTTAAGTATGGCTAGTTCTTGTGCGTTTAGGCAAGACATTAGAAAAAAGGAACAATAAGTAATTAGAGTCGTAAGTTTTTTCATATCAACGAGACCGTTTGAATTCCAAATTTACATAATATAGGAACGAAAAGAATAGTCCTTCCTGCATTGTTTGTTTCGGAGTTTTACAAATAGAACTTAGAAATCTATAGTACCCGTTTGATTAGTTGTTTTTAGCCTAGAGTGTAGCTGTGTTGTATTAACCGTTATTGGTTAGTGCAACCGTGGCGCAAGCAACGATTGCTGCAGTTTCTGTACGTAACCTGGTCTTGCCCATGGATACGGGTACATATCCTTTTTCTTTGGCCATCTTTATCTCATTTTTAGTAAAATCTCCTTCGGGTCCAATCAATATCGTAGTTGGGCGGTCTGGTGCAATATTTCTTTTGAGCTCAAATCGTTCCATATCCTCACAATGGGCCATGAACAAAAGGCCTTCTTGGGGTTGTTGAAGGAATTCCTTTAGCGTGACCAAAGGGTTGAGTTTAGGTAAATAGGCTTGTACGGATTGCTTCATTGCGGATTGGATCACTTTTTGAAACCGTTCGATCTTGATTGTCTTACGCTCTGCTCTATCGCAAAGTACCGGTGTTATTTCGTGCACACCTATTTCTGTAGCTTTTTCTAGGAACCATTCGTACCTATCGTTCATCTTCGTGGGGGCAACTACCATGTGTAATCTGTGCTTGGTAGGATATATTTTTTTGTAGTTTGTAATTTTTACAGCGCAAGCCTTAGGGTTGTTATCCGTAACAGTACCGAATAGAAAAAGGCCGCGCCCGTTTGTGATTTGAAGCTTGTCCCCAATGTTTTTACGTAATACTTTTACCATGTGTTTACTCTCAAAACTATCGAACGTAAAATTTTTGGTTTCCTCTTCTAGTTGTGGATTGTAAAATAACTGCATAGTATTTGATTATAATGTATATCTGGCTTTTGCTGTAATATCTTGTTGAGCAAAAGTTCCCTCTTTATATTTAAGATAACCTACAATGCCTATCATAGCTGCATTGTCCGTGCAATATTCAAATTTTGGAATATGTACGGTCCATCCAAATTGGGTTTCAGCGTCTACCAAAGCTTTTCTTATTCCGGAATTGGCAGAGACACCACCGCCAATTGCAATGGTTTTTATCCCGGTATGTTTTACGGCTTTCTTAAGTTTTTTCATTAAAATAGCAACAACAGTATATTGTATAGAGGCACAAATATCATCAAGATTTTGCTTTACGAAATCAGGATTTTCCTTAGATTTTCTTTGAATAAAATATAAAATATTAGTCTTAAGGCCGCTAAAACTAAAATCGAGCTCCTTTACTTGCGGTATTGGGAATTCAAAAGCAAGTGGGTTGCCATTTTGCGCATGTAGGTCTATCAATGGACCACCTGGATAGGGTAACCCAAGAATTTTAGCGCTTTTGTCAAAAGCCTCGCCAACAGCGTCGTCCAAAGTTTGTCCTAATACTTTCATATCAAAATAATCCGTGACTTTCAAGATTTGGGTATGGCCACCGCTTATCGTCATTGCTAAAAAAGGAAATTTTGGCGCCTTCATCTCCTTATCGTTTATGAAATGAGCTAAAATATGTGCTTGCATGTGGTTTACTTCAATCAAAGGAACCCCTAAACCAAGGGCTAGGGACTTTGCAAACGAAATACCTACCAAAAGAGAACCCATAAGACCCGGTCCACGTGTAAATGCTATGGCTGATAACTGTTTTTTATCGATATTTGCCTTGGCCAAAGCTTGATTAACTACAGGGACAATATTTTGCTGGTGTGCACGGGAAGCAAGTTCCGGTACAACTCCTCCATATTGCTCATGAATTTTTTGACTAGCCACTACGTTGCTAAGCACTACATCGTTCTTTAGGACGGCAGCTGAAGTATCGTCGCAGGAGGATTCTATAGACAGAATATAAATAGTTTCGTTTTCCAACGTTTTTGGAATAAAAATTGAATGACAAAGGTAAAACATAAAGCCCTATCAAAAAATTAAGGAAAATACTGGTCAGAACATTATTAGTTCTGTTATTGACATGTATTTTGGGCACTATGGTGCTTTCCTTGCCTGTTGTTCAGACAAGATTGGCAAAATATGCCACCAAAACCTTAAATAAAGAATTTGGCACTAACATTAATATAGATAGATTACGCTTTTCTCTTATTTCTTGGGATACTTCACTTAAGGGAATCTATATAGAGGATTATAAAAAGGACACCCTTTTCTATATAGACGAGCTAAAGACATCTGTGTTAAGCTTAGGAAACATGGCAAGAGGTAGATTGGAATTTGGGGATATTAAAATCAATAAACTTCACTTTAAATTAAAAAGTTACTACGGGGAAAAAACAACGAATATTAATGTATTTGTAGACAAATTGGATGATAATAAACCTAGAGAGCCAGGTACACCGCCTTTTTTCTTTTCCTCTTCTTTTGTTGACATTAAGGAAAGTAGATTTCAATACATTGATGAAAATTTGGAGAATCCTGAGGCAATCCTTTTTAATAATCTAAATATTGCGGCTAATGACTTGCAGATTTTGGGTCCCCAAGTATCTACCGATATTAGCCAAATGTCTTTTTTAAGCAAAAGAGGTATCACGGTTAACAATTTGGCTACTCGTTTTAAGTACACTAGGGAACAGATGCGTTTTGATTCACTAGAAATTAAAACTCCTTTATCCTCATTAGATGGTAATCTTGTATTTAGTTACAAAAGAAAAGATTTTAGCGATTTTCTGAATAAGGTAAATATTGAGGCTGATTTTCAGGAATCTACAGTTTCTTTTGATGAAATAAATTTATTGTATGATGAGTTTGGGAAAGGAAAGTCGGCAACATTTTCAGCAAACCTTAGTGGCGTACTTAATGATTTAAATACGGATGATTTGCTGCTTTTTTCAGATAATACAGGTATCCGGGGTGACTTTAATTTTAAAAATCTTTTTAACAAACAAAAGCCTTTCATCTTGGATGCCAAGATGAAAAATGTAACCAGTAACTATTATCAACTAAATGCTCTTCTGCCTAATTTGATAGGGAATTCTTTACCCTCAACATTTAATAAATTCGGTCAGTTTACCATAAGAGGAAATGCATTGATTACCGATTCTTCCATAGATGTAAAAGTAAACTTAAATACCGCAGTTGGAAGTAGTTATGCGGATATCATCATTACCAATTTTAATAACATTGATAATGCGACTTATAAAGGTTTTGTTTCTTTAATAGATTTCGATTTAGGTAATTTTGTAGGAAGCAAAGCCTTGGGGAAAACGACCTTAGATTTTAATGTGGAAGGCAAAGGATTCGTAAAAGAAAAGCTGAATACTGTGGTTTCTGGGCAAGTATACTCCATAGATTTCAACAGATACACCTATAAAGAGCTTAAGGTTTCAGGTGTTTTAAAAAATCAACTCTTCGATGGTGCTCTAAGCAGCAATGACAGGAATTTTCGATTTGATTTTAAAGGACTGGCAGATTTTGCAGAGGAGCGTAATAATTTTAAGTTTAAGGCTGATGTCGCATACGCGGACTTAAAAACGTTGAATTTCATAAACGATAGCGTTTCTATTTTTAAGGGAAACGTAAGTATGGATATCAATGGGACCACTTTAGATAATCTGGTTGGTAATATTAATTTTACACGTACAAATTATGAGAACATAAATGATATCTATTATTTTGAGGATTTCGCTATAACCTCTTCATTTGACAATGACCTAGTTAGGACAATAAATATTAATTCCCCAGACATAATTACCGGTTTTATGAAGGGTAATTTTAAGGTAAGGGAGCTCGGTAAATTGGTTCAGAACTCCTTGGGTAGTATTTATACCAATTACCGTCCCTTTGAGATTTCCGAAGGACAAGATCTTTCTTTTAATTTTAAGATATATAACAAAATAGTTGATGTTTTTTTTCCAGAAATACGTTTTGATCCTAATACTTTTATTAAAGGAAAAATAGTAGCGGACGAGGGCGATTTTAAATTAAGTTTTGAATCACCCAGCATAGAGGCCTATGGTAATGCCGCAGAGAATATAGAGGTTAAGATAGATAATAAGAACCCCTTGTTCAACACCTTTGTTTCCGTAGGTGACTTGAATACTCCCTACTACAATCTTAAAGATTTTAACCTCATAAATACCACCTTAAAGGATACCTTGTTTTTTAGGTCGGAATTTAAAGGGGGGAGTAATCTAGACGATAGTTACAATCTTAATTTTTATCACACATTTAACAAGGAAAATAAATCCGTAATTGGCTTAAAGACTTCTGATATTAATTTTAAAGGCAATAAGTGGGTCTTGAACAAAGACGGAGATTCCAAAAACAAGGTTATTTTGAATCGATCTTTGGATAGTATCATTATCGAGGAAATTGTAATGAACAATGAAGAGCGAGAGCAAATACGACTAAGAGGACAGTTGGCAGATTCAACTTACAAGGATTTGCAGTTACAATTTAAAATTGTTTCGTTAAACAAAATCACCCCTGTTATTGATAGTCTTAAATTGCAAGGGGAGGTAAATGGTAGTCTAAACATACTCCAAAAAGACGGAATTTATTTGCCCTCTTCTAATCTAAATATAGATGATTTTGGTATTAACGATATGCCACTTGGTGATTTGGCAATTAGTATTGCTGGAAATAGAGACTTGACGGAGTTTCAGGTGAATTCTCAACTTACAGATAAAGGTGTTGAGAAATTCGGAATTGTTGGTAAAATAGAAAATAAAGAGAAAATCCCGAAGGCTAATTTAATTGCTAATTTCAGCAATTTTAATCTAGCCCCTTTTAGTCCATTAGGAGAAGGTGTCATTAATCATATTAGAGGAGATTTGAATGGTATGATTTCTATCAAAGGGGATGTAGATAATCCTAATTTTAATGGTCTTCTTACCTTGGATAATGCGGGTATTGCAGTGCCATATCTGAACGTAGACTATAGTTTTGCAGATAGGTCCCGTGTGCGATTTTCCGACCAGACTTTTAATTTTGAAAATATAGCCTTAACCGATGTTGCTAAAAGGACAAACGCAACTTTGGATGGTACCATTACTCATAGCTATTTTGATAATTGGGTCTTAAACCTAAATGTAGACACCAATGACAATCGATTTTTAATTTTGAATACCGAATTTAAAGAAGGTGATTCGTATTACGGTACGGGTTACTTGAACGGCACGGGACGTATTTTTGGGCCTACCACGGCCTTGAATATTAATGTTAATGGAAAAACAGCCAGAGGAACTTCCCTTAAAATACCGTTAAGCGATGTTGCCAGTTTGGGTGATTATTCCTTTATAAATTTTACCGAAAAAAAGAGTAAAAAAACCATTACGCAACAACGAAGTTTAAAGGATTATCAAGGAGTGGAGCTTGAATTTGACTTGGATATAACCCCGGAGGCCGAAGTGGAAATTGTAACGGACACCAAAACAGGTAGCTCATTGAAGGGAACCGGTGAGGGAATTATTCTTTTACAGATAAATACGACTGGTAAGTTTGAAATGTATGGGGATTTCGTTGTGGTTACTGGGGAGTTCAATTATAAGTTTGGGGGTATAATTGATAAAAGATTCGCAGTTAAACCAGGGGGGACTATTAATTGGGATCAGAAGCCTTTGGAGGCTGATTTAAACATGGAAGCGGTATATTCCATAAATGCTAATCCTGCTCCCTTATTAGACAATCCAGCCTTTATTAGAAGAATTCCTACGGATGTAGTTATCAAATTGACAGGTGAACTACAAAGCCCGGATATTGAGTTTGGAATAGAGTTTCCTGGCACTAATTCCATCGTACAATCGGAACTAGAATATAGGTTGCAAGATCCTACGGTAGAAGAGAAAAATGCCATATTCTTGTTAGCACAGGGTACGTTTGTAAACGACCAAGGCGGTATTAACCAAAAAGCCATTACCGGAAACTTGATTCAAAGTGCCTCGGGTATTTTGAATTCAATTTTAGGGGATAGCAACGATAAACTAAATGTAGGGCTTTCCTATGAGCAGGGTCTTTTGGATCGTAATGCGGATATAGAGACAGATGATCGTATTGGTTTAACAGTTTCCACACAGATAAGTGATAGGGTACTATTTAATGGTGAAGTTGGAGTGCCAGTAGGCGCTTCTAGTGAAAGCTTGGTGGTAGGTGATTTTGAAATTCAACTTTTACTTAATGAAGAAGGTACATTGAGTGCTAAGTTTTTTAGTCGCCAAAGGGAAATCCAGGCCTTTTTACCTGATCAACAGGGTTCTACTCAAGGAGCAGGTTTATCCTATGAGGTAGACTTCAATACGTTTAGGGAGCTTTTTAGAAAAATCCTGAACAAAAAACCTGTCAATAATAAGGTATTACCTAAAGTAATGGAGGAACCCAAGCAGGTTTTAGAAAAGGATAGTCTTTTGTAATCCAAATCCGAGGTACAAATCCATATTATTGTACTAGCGCTAGTTCCTCAATGTTAGTAAATCACAGGTTCACATTAAATTTTGGTAAAAAAATAACAACGCAAACGTTATTGTTGGCATTATTCCAAAAGCTTTAGTTTCCAATTTCTTTATTGCCTTAACTTTTATTACTTTCGTTGGCTTAAATTTTCCCATGTTTTCAAACATTAATAAAATAGCAGTGCTAACATCAGGAGGAGATTCTCCTGGTATGAATGCGGCCATAAGATCAGTCGTAAGGACCTGTGCTTATATGAAGTTGGACTGTGTTGGGATTTACAGAGGATACCAAGGAATGATAGAAGGCGATTTTAAGCCTATGGATGCGCGTAGCGTAAACAATATTATTAATAAGGGAGGAACCATATTAAAATCTGCCAGATGTCAAGAATTTATGACGCCTGATGGAAGAAAGCGTGCTTACGCTCAGTTGATCAAAGCGGGTATTGATGCTTTTGTGGTTATCGGTGGAGACGGCAGTTTTACGGGAGCCATGATTTTTAATCAGGAATATAATTTTCCTATTATTGGTATTCCGGGAACCATTGATAATGACATTTTTGGAACCACTTATACGGTTGGTTTTGACACGGCTTTGAATACTGTAGTCGAAGCTATAGATAAAATAAGAGATACTGCCAGTTCACATAACCGGTTATTTTTTGTTGAGGTTATGGGTAGGGACGTAGGTCATATTGCCCTGAATGCAGGAGTAGGAGCAGGTGCTGAGGAAATTTTGATACCCGAAGAGAACTTAGGATTGGATCGATTATTGGAGTCTCTAAAAAGAAGTAAGCAATCAGGGAAGTCGTCTAGTATCGTCATAGTAGCTGAAGGAGATAAATCTGGTAAGAACGTATTTGAGCTTGCCGAATATGTTGAAGAGCACCTTCCTATATATGATGTTCGTGTCTCTGTATTGGGTCATATGCAGCGTGGCGGATCTCCCTCTTGTTATGATAGGGTTCTAGCAAGCAGAATGGGTGTGAAGGCGGTTGAGGCTTTATTAGAAGGCAAAACGAGTTTAATGGTAGGAATACAGGATAATAAATTAATATTGACCCCTATCAATAAGGCAATAAAAGGACATACAAAAATAGACAAGGAACTTATTAGAGTTTCAGAAATAATGACAACATAGTTTTAATCAATAAAAATAGATAAAATGTCAAACTTAAAAATTGGAATTAACGGATTTGGTAGAATAGGTAGGTTGGTTTTTAGAATAGCTGCAAAACGCGACGATTTAGATGTGGTTGCCATTAATGATTTATTGGATGTAGAGCATCTTGCATACCTTTTGAAATATGACTCTGTACACGGACACTTTGATGGAACGGTTGACGTAAAAGACGGGCATTTGGTGGTAAATGGTAAAACGGTTAGGATTACTGCAGAAAGAGACCCAAAGAACATTAAATGGGATGCGGTAGGAGCAACTACTGTGGCAGAGTGTACAGGTATTTTTACAACATTAGAAACCGCTCAATACCATATAGATGGAGGCACTAAAAAGGTTGTAATTTCTGCACCTTCCAAAGATGCACCAATGTTCGTAATGGGCGTGAACCATAAAGACGTGAAAGCATCGGACAGTATAGTTTCCAATGCTTCTTGTACAACAAACTGTTTGGCACCAATGGCAAAAGTACTTAACGATGCCTTTGGTATTGAGGAAGCTTTGATGACTACGGTTCATGCTACCACAGCTACTCAAATGACAGTAGACGGTCCTTCTAGAAAGGATTGGAGAGGTGGTAGAAGTGCTATGCTGAACATTATACCGGCATCTACAGGTGCTGCTGTTGCGGTAACCAAGGTAATACCTGCCCTAAAAGGTAAGCTTACAGGTATGGCTTTTAGAGTGCCTACTGCAGATGTATCTGTTGTAGATTTAACGGTAAGATTGGAAAAGGAGACTTCTTATGAAGAAGTAAAAAATGCATTCAAAACAGCTTCTGAAGGCGAATTGAACGGCGTGTTGGGCTATACTGAAGAGGCTTTGGTTTCTCAGGATTTTATTGGAGATGCACGAACTAGTATCTTTGATGCTGGTGCTGGGATCGAATTGAACTCTAAGTTCTTTAAATTGATTTGCTGGTACGACAACGAGGCAGGTTTTTCCAATAAAATGGTAGACCTTATTCAGCATGTAAACAGTCTTTAAAAAATACTATTTTATATAAATTTTCCTGAAAATGAGGGTTTTTTTCCTTATTTTCAGGATTCTTTTTTTAAACATATAGGTGTATGATTTTAATTGTTGATAGTGGTGCCACAAAGTCGGATTGGATTGCCTTGGACGCCAAGGGGAACCAACTTTTTTTAACACAGACCTTAGGGCTTAGTCCAGAAGTACTCACTAGGGAAGTGATAGAAGATAGATTGGCCAACAATTTTGAACTTTCAAAAAACAGAGAAAAAGTTACTGACCTCTATTTTTATGGTGCCGGATGTGGAACGGATAGGATGAAGAAATTCCTAAAGGAGATTTTTAACGATTTCTTTCCAACAGCAAGGATAAACGTAAAAGAAGACACTTATGCTGCCATCTTTGCAACTACTAAAATTGGAACACAAGGTATTGTTTGTATTTTGGGCACCGGATCAAACTGTAGTTATTATGATGGGCATCAACTATTTCAAAAGGTTACTTCATTAGGTTATATTCCTATGGATGACGGCAGTGGTAACTTCTTTGGCCGTAAATTGATTAGGGATTACTACTTCCATAAAATGCCACAAGATCTGGGAATTAAATTTGCTAAAGAGTATAATTTAGAAGCGGACCATATCAAGGAAAATCTTTATAAGCAGCCCAACCCAAATACCTATTTGGCTACTTTTGCCAGATTCTTGGTAGAGAATAAGGAACATCCGTATTCAAAAGGTGTAATAGATAAAGGGTTTCAACAATTTATCAATAATTATGTAATGCAGTTTGAGTTGGCTACTAAGGTTCCTGTCAATTTCGTAGGAAGTATTGCTCATTACTTAAGGGATGAGTTGGTTACGGTTTTGGAACGCAATGACTTGATTGTAGGTGTTATAAGACAACGTCCTATAGAAGGCTTAGTGGAATTCCACAAAGCAAATATGTAATATCTTCTATTTTATAGCTATCATAGATATTTCTACGTTTACAAACTTGGGTAAGTTGGCTACTTCAACCGTTTCCCTAGCAGGTGCTGTATCCGATTCAAAATAGGTTCCGTAGACTTTGTTGACTTGGGAAAATTGGTGCATATCGGTTAAAAATATGGTGGATTTTACTATATTTTCAAACGTCAAGTTCGCAGCGCTTAAGATGGCGCTAATGTTCTTCATAGCTTGTTCGGTTTCCTTTTCTATATCGCCCTCTATCAATGTTCCAGTTTTAGGGTCCATAGGAATCTGGCCAGATATATAGAGGGTGTCCCCGCTTAGTATAGCTTGATTGTAAGGTCCAATTGGTGCGGGAGCATGTTCTGTTTGTATTATTTTTTTCATTTTGATGCTGTTATAAAATTAATTTTGGACAGGTTGACTCCTATTTTCCCATTTTAGGTCGCTAAGTATAGAAGCGTCAATACCAATAAAGAAAAACCATCTTTTGTACTGCCCAAAGGGTGTCCAGTTGAAACGCATATTAAAACTTCCTAGATTTCGCTGAAAACGTAGTTGGGTTAAGGTAAATCCAGCATTTTTAAAGTCATATCCAGAGGATCCTCCTATCTTCCATCTTGGTGATATCTCAATATCCCCTGAGAACATTAAGGCATGATTGGTAAACGTATTTTGTCTTGCAGCGTTGTTGTAACCTAAAGAATAGGCAAGTCTAAAATCCCAGGGAATCTTTGTTCCATAAATCGGGTTTTCTATATCATCCTTGTTCTTATTTTTATCCATAGGGTTGTCTGCGAAGCTATCCGCTCTACCAAATAAATCATCTGTTCGGCCGCCACTTTGGGCGACATAATCAAAAGGGTCTTCTTCTTCCTCTTCTTCTTTTTCGTCCTTGTTTTTGCCGAACATTTTACTGCTAATGGAATAGGAGATGTTGGTATTAGCCCTTGTAAGCCTAAAAAGACTTCCGCCATTGTTAATATTAAAAGTATTTATTCTAACACCATTATTGTCTATCGCATAGGGGTCCAAATTGGCTGAAAAATTAATGGACATTTTATTATCCAAAATGTTGGTACCACCATTTATACTTAATGGACTAAGCTTCAGGGAATCAGATTCTATATTATAGGCACTAGAGAGATTGAAGTTGCTTAGAATCGGAATTTTTTTAGCTTCCAGTTTCGTGGAATCCTTGTCCCTTACTTTGGCTTCTAGTACATTGGCCAGTGAAAAACTTAAGCTGTTGGATCTGCCCAACCTCGGGGCTCCATTCAGCGTTCCTTCAAATCTACTGAACTGTACCACATCGCCATTTTCATCAATATATTCGTCGTAATACTGGTCAAAAGAAGGTGCGAATCCGTAGCTTACAGATGGGCGCATTACATGCCTAAGCGCTTGAATTTTCTTGTCCTCGCCAAAGTCAAACGTACCGTATAAGGTAGTTCCAATGCTCGCACTAAAATTATATTGATTGTAACGGTCAAAACCGCTTAACGTGTCCCGCACTACGGTTTCTGTTTCTCCATCAAATGTCTGATTAAAAGTTTCTAAGGTCCAAACATCCTCGTAATTACCGCTCATGCTTACACTAAAATGCTTTGCTACCTTAAAATTTGTGCTAATTGGGATACGATGTTTTGCGCCAATACGGGCATTATCGAACATTCTACTTGTTAGAAAATCTTCATCGTTGGTAGTAAGGCTATTTTGGGCGTTTAAATCATACTGAAAATTTATGTTTTGTATGATTCCTTTTTTTATACCATCTCTTTTAGCAAAAGGGAAAATACGCTCCATACTCGTCTGCAAAGTCGGTAAGGTCATGGTAATATTGTCTGGATTTGTTTCTGTTGCTGTAGGCGAGGTTAATTGCGAGTGGGTGGCCGTTAAACTCATGTTTACAGATGGGTATGCAGGAAAGGTCTTGGAATAAGATACAGAGGATGATAAGGTATTATTTTGCGTATTAGGTAAATTTTGTTGTTGTAGGGAATTCCTGTAAAACTCGCTACTACCTAGGTTTACAGATGCAGAAAATCTGGAATTGGGACTTGCTTTTGTGTCTTGTGAATGTGAAATCTGAATGTTATAGTTTCTGGTTAAGCTGTAATCACTAAATCCCTTCTGGCTGCGCACTTGGTTTTCATACCTAAAGTTGACATTTCCTCTATATTTATAACGTTTCGTATAAACGGATGCCCCTCTAACACCCCAACTTCCGTTGGTGTAAAAATCACCGGAAAACGTAATGTCGGCATAATCTCCGAGGGGAACGTAGTAGCCCATATCTTGCAGGAAAAAGCCTGTATTTGGGTCACTTCCAATAAACGGCATTAAAACACCTGCAGACCTGCCTCCGGAAAGAGGAAAATAAGCGAAGGGCAATGCTATTGGCGTTGGAACGTCGGAAATATATAAATTGCTTAATCCTGCGATAACCTTTTTCTTGGGAACCATTTTGGCTTTCCGTACACGTATGTAATAATCTGGATCAATAGTGTCTTTAGCTGTAGTCAGTCGAGCCTCGCTCATAAAGTAAACGGAGTCATTTTCCTTTTTTGTGATTTCGGCGTACACTTTCATAGAAGCGTTGCCTAAACCATCGGCCGCAGCATCTTGTTCTGTTCGTGAGTTCCAGATAATAGCCTTTTGTGTATCAAAATTAAACCGGATAGAATCAGGGATAACCACGTTGGAACCTTGTTTAAAATAGGGGAGTTGGGTGTAGTTTCCTAAGGAATCTTTTAATCTTCCAGCATAGACTTCGTTTTTAATATAGTCCATGATAATAACCCCTGCCTTTAATTCGGTGCCTTGATAGTAGATTTCAGCTTCGTTATATAGGTAAATTTTGTTCTCCTTTTGACTCAGTTTTACATAGTCTGTGGCCTTATACGTTATTTTGTCTAATAACAGTGGTGGTTTTTTGTTAAGTGAGTCGGAGGCAATTGAATCTAGAGCAATACTGTCCCTTACTACAGGAGCAGGAAATAGAGGTGCTATAATGGTATCTTTAATAGCCTTGATGCCTAGCGGTACAATTTTGTCTTCTTGAGCACTAAGGGAAAACACGCCAACAAAAAGGATGCAGAGGAAAAGTACGAGGTGTTTATTTGATTGCAAGGCTTTATATCCTATTTTTGTAAAGGTTTGGCAGTCCAATGGGCCATTGGTTTCAATTATCAAACTTACATATATTTTTTATTCCCTTTGTAGGGTATTACCATAATTTTAACCATAACAAGGGCTTTAAAACCCCATATGAACATGAAAATTAAATCTCTTTTGTCTATTTTGTTTTTAGCGTTTTCTTTGCTTTTATTTTCATTTAAACCTTTTTACAGCCAAGCAGAGACCACAGAGCCTTTTGTAGTGGTACTGGATGCAGGGCATGGTGGCCATGATCCTGGAAATCTAGGTAATGGATATTTGGAAAAGAATATTGCTTTAAATATTGTGTTAAAAGTGGGAGCACTTTTGGAGAAAAATAAAGACTTTAAAATTATATACACACGTAAAGACGATACATTTATTGATCTTTTTGTGAGAGGGGAGATTGCCAACAAAGCCAATGCAGACCTTTTTGTTTCAGTGCATTGCGACTCACATACTTCAGACGCCCATGGGGCCGGCACTTTTGTTTTAGGATTGCATGCCAATAAACAGAATTTTGAAATCGCAAAAAAGGAGAACTCAGTAATTTATTTAGAGGATAATTACGAAACACGTTATGCAAATTATGATATAAACTCCCCGGAGTCTGTCATAGGCCTTACCATTATGCAAGAAGAATTTTTGGATCAGAGTATTGCATTGGCGAAAATGATTCAGGATAATTTTTCAGGAAAATTAAAGCGCAACAATAGAAAGGTAAAACAAGCAGGATTCATTGTCTTACATCAGACTTTTATGCCTAGTGTCTTAGTAGAAACCGGTTTTTTGACGAATAAGAATGAAGGTTCTTACTTGAATTCAAAAAAAGGACAAGTAGAAATGGGAACGGCTATAGCCGAAGCTATTTTAAAATATAAGGGAGCCACGAAAATTAGTACTACAAATATTGCTATGGAAGAGGTACTTGTTGAGGAAGAAAAGTCTTCTGGGACGCCTATAGAAAAAGCAAAAGAACCCCTTGTAAAGGAGATAGAAGCAGCAGTGATTGTCGAGAAAGTTGTGGAAACTCCCCCAATCGCTGATAAAAAAGAACTGGAAACCAAAAGTGAAGAAGTCATTACTGCTACTAGCATTCCTGTGGCGGAAAAAAAGGAAACCTTGAACAAAGATTCTTTGGTAACTTTTAAAATACAGCTCATGGCAAGCGGGAAAGATTTACCATTAACTTCGGAAAATTTTAACGGTTTAAGCCGTATTTCAAAAGAACCTTACAAGAATTTATTTAGATATATGTACGGGGAGACGCGTTCTCACCGAGAAGCCGAAATGATGAAATCCAATGCAGCAGCAAAAGGATACAAAACGGCTTACCTTGTTGCTTATAAAGAAGGAATTCGAATACCAATTGGAGAGGCTCTGAAGGAGGTTTCGGAATAAACGCCGTTCGTTTAATAATTATTTCTAATTTTGTTAATAACCTTAAATCCATTTTTTTGAAACTATCCAGGGAGCTTAAAACAGGAATAATAGTTATTGGAGGAATCTTACTCTTTGTTATGGGGTTTAGTTATCTAAAGTCCACACCTCTTTTTGATAATAGTAAAACGTTGTATGCCGTTTATCCCAATGTTGGTGGGTTGCAATCTGGAACGGTTGTATCTATTAATGGATATGGCGTAGGTAAGGTGAACGATATCCGTTTTATAGACACCAAGGGAAATTTGGTGGTTACATTTACAGTTAGTAGTGAGTTTCAATTTTCTGAAAATAGTAGGGTTGAGCTTTATGATACAGGTATTATAGGAGGTAAGGGATTACAGATTATGCCTATTTTTGATGGTGCTCCAGAAGTGCAATCTGGGGATACTCTCGCCACTGATACCAGACCTGGTCTTACAGAATTGGCACAACAAAAGTTAACGCCTTTATTTAAAAAGTTTGAATCTGCGGTCACCGATGCCGATTCTGTAATGATGAATGTTAACGATGTATTGGATACCAAAACAAAGAATGATTTAAGAAAAGCTATCAGCGGTTTAAGCAAGCTTATGGTAAGTCTTAATGGCAGTGCCGGTACCCTAGATCAAATGCTTAAGGATAACCAAGGTAAGTTGGGTAGTTCGTTGGATAATTTTGATGTGCTTACTTCTAATTTTGCCAAGTTATCCGATTCTCTTAACAATGCGGGATTAGGAAGAACCTTGGCTAGTTTACAATCAACCGTAGCAAGTTTGGATAATATCATGTCGAAATTAGAAAAAGGCGATGGTACGCTAGGTAAGCTCATGAACGATAAAGAGCTCTATTCCAACCTAAACAACGCCTCTATGGAGCTTGATTTACTTTTGCAGGACTTTCGTTTAAATCCTAAACGTTATGTAAACGTTTCCGTCTTTGGAAAAAAGCAAAAAGAGTATGCGGTTCCGGAAGTTGACCCGGCCGAAACCATAGAAAACTAATTTATGCAATACATATCTAATATTTTATTTGCCCTTATTCTGATTTTGGGGATAGGTTTTTTTGCAAGAAATGTGGGTCGTTTGAAGCGAAATATTTTCCTAGGAAAGGATAAAGATGTAAGTGATGACAAATCCCAGCGCTGGAAGAATATGGCCAAAATTGCTTTAGGGCAGTCAAAAATGGTGGTAAGGCCCATAGCTGGAATCCTTCATATTATTGTTTATGTTGGCTTTGTGATTATAAACATAGAAGTACTCGAAATTATTATTGATGGACTTTTAGGTACGCACAGAATTTTTGCTGGACTAGGAATTGTTTATGATGTATTGATAGCTTCTTTTGAAATTTTGGCCTTTTTGGTAATCGTGGCTGTAGTCCTGTTTTGGATACGAAGAAATGTGATCAGGCTTAAACGCTTCATGAAACCTGAAATGGAAGGATGGCCTAAAAAGGATGGAAACCTTATTCTTTATATCGAATTAGTGTTGATGTTCCTTTTTTTAACGATGAACGCGGCAGATTTTCAATTACAACAAATTGGTGCTGTTGATTATCCACAAGCAGGTTCCTTTCCCATAAGCCAGTTTATTTCTGTTTGGTTTCAGGGTTTGTCGGAAGCTACCTTAATTTTAATTGAAAGAACGGCATGGTGGATTCACATCGTTGGTATTCTATGCTTTTTAAATTATTTATACTACTCCAAGCACTTACATATTCTATTAGCCTTTCCTAATACGTATTTCGGTAAGCTTACACCTAAAGGTCAATTGCCCAACTTGGAATCGGTAACCAATGAGGTAAAGCTAATGATGGACCCTTCAGCTGACCCATTTGCAGCGCCAGCCGAAGATGCTCCGGTACCTGAAAAATTTGGGGCATCGGACGTACAAGACTTGGACTGGGTACAATTACTAAATGCATATACCTGCACGGAATGTGGACGTTGTACTAGTGAATGTCCAGCGAACCAAACCGGTAAAAAACTGTCTCCACGGAAAATAATGATGGATACCCGGGACCGTTTACAGGAAGTAGGCAAGAATATAGATGCGAATAAGGGAACATTTAAAGAGGACGGAAAGCAGCTACTAGATGATTATATTACGCGTGAGGAATTATGGGCCTGTACGTCCTGTAATGCTTGCGTAGAGGCATGCCCAATAAGCATTGACCCATTGTCTATTATTATGGATATGCGTCAGTACCTTGTTATGGAGCAATCTGCTGCACCAACCGATTTGAATAATATGATGGGAAATATAGAAAATAATGGAGCTCCTTGGCCTTTTAACCAGATGGACCGATTAAATTGGAGCAAGGAATCATAAAAAAATTAGCTATGTCAACTGAATTGAAAGTGCCCACTATGGCAGAACTATTTGCCGCTGGTCAACAACCCGAAGTCTTGTTCTGGGTAGGCTGTGCCGGTAGTTTTGACGATAGGGCGAAGAAAATAACAAAAGCTTTTGTTAAGATATTGAACAAGGCGCAAGTTTCGTTTGCCGTACTGGGTACGGAGGAGAGTTGTACTGGAGATCCCGCTAAAAGGTCAGGGAACGAGTTTTTATTCCAAATGCAGGCTGTTACGAATATCGAGGTAATGAATGCTTATGGTATAAAGAAAGTGGTTACGGCTTGTCCACACTGCTTTAACACGCTTAAGAACGAGTATCCAGGACTAGGAGGAACTTATGACGTTGTGCACCATACCCAATTTTTAAAGCAATTATTAGAAGAAGGTCGCATTACTATGGAAGGTGGTGCATTTAAAGGAAAAAGAATTACGTTCCATGACCCCTGTTACTTGGGCAGGGCAAACGGGGTATACGAAGCACCCCGTGACCTTATACGAAAACTGGATGCAGAACTGGTAGAGATGAAAAGCTGCAAATCAAGAGGACTTTGCTGTGGCGCAGGAGGTGCCCAAATGTTCAAGGAACCGGAAAAAGGGGATAAGGATGTAAATATCGAACGTACCGAACAAGCTTTAGAGACACAACCAGAAATTATAGCAGCAGGCTGCCCTTTTTGTAATACTATGATGACTGATGGTGTAAAGAATAAAGAGAAAGAGAGCTCGATAGCTGTAATGGATATTGCTGAGTTGATTGCCACAGCAGAAGAACTTTAACCCAAACTAAAAAAAAATGTTAGTAGATTTTAGCACATTGCCGGATACGGCCCGTATATGGATATATCAATCCAACAGAAGTTTTACGGTTGATGAATTAGAAGCCATAGCCACGCAGACAGACGAGTTTATTAGTCAATGGACAGCACATGGGCAGGATTTAAAGTCAGGATACGAAATGCGGTATAAGCGTTTTATAATTATTGGTCTTGATCAAAGCGGCCAATCCGCAACAGGTTGTTCTATTGATGCTTCGGTGCATTTTATACAGAATTTAGAGAAGAAGTATAATGTGGAGTTGCTAGATAAAATGAATGTTTCTTACAAGCAAGGTGAATTTGTAGCGTACAAAACCTTGCTGGAATTTAAAGCGATGGCAAGGCAAAAAGCGATTTCTAAAAACACCATAGTTTTTAACAATCTCGTGGCTACTAAAGGTGAGTATAAAGAGCATTGGGAAGTTCCAGCTTCGGAAAGCTGGCACGCGCGTTTTGTTTAAGGTATTATCTCTTTAAATACCCTATTTTACTAGGTTATATCGATGAAATGCAATATTTTTCATTGTTTAAAGTTATCTCCATACATTTGAAACTCATGCGTTCGTTTTTTACGTCACTTCTTCTACTTTTTAGCTTTTATTTGGTTACTGGACAAAATCCGCTAGTAGTCGTTGATAGTCTATCCCAAGAAAAATGGGTAGATTTTGAGTATAGCAGCATGACCTTGGAACAAAAGATTGGCCAATTGTTTATGGTCAGTATAGCCTCTGAACAAAATAAAACTTCCACCGACAATATTAAGGATTTGATTGCCAGACATCATATAGGTGGGGTTATTTTTTCAAAAGGAGGTCCCGTGAGACAAGCTAATTTATGTAATGAATATCAATCTTTGTCTAAAGTACCTTTACTCATAGGTATGGATGCGGAATGGGGTCTTTCCATGAGATTAGATTCTACCTATGCATTTCCTTGGAATATGACCCTGGGTGCTATATCTGATAATAAGGTTGTTGAAAAAGTAGGCCGCCAGATAGGTAAGCACGCAAAAAGATTAGGCGTACATATCAACTTTGCCCCTGATATTGACATCAACACCAATCCCAATAACCCTATAATTGGAAATCGTTCTTTTGGAGAAAATAGAGAGAATGTTGCGGAGAAAGGTATTGCTTTTATGAAGGGGATGGAAAGTGTTGGGGTGTTATCTAGCGGGAAACATTTTCCAGGTCATGGAGATACAGCCGTGGATTCGCATCTTGCACTTCCAGCGCTAACCTTCTCCAGGGAACGCTTGGACAGTTTAGAACTCTATCCCTTTAGAAAATTAATAAAAAATGGGTTGAGTAGTGTGATGGTTGCACATTTGGAAGTGCCAGCTCTAGAGCTAAAAGAAGGTCTTCCTTCTTCTCTTTCTGAACAGATTATTTCCGGTATTTTAAAGGAGGAAATGGGTTTTGAAGGTTTGGTTTTTACGGATGCCTTGAATATGAAAGCGGCGGCTAATTATGGGAGTCAAGGAGAAGTAGAACTAGCCGCTTTTATAGCAGGTAATGATATTCTTTTAATGCCTAAAAATGTTGCGGAAGCACATACTAAATTATTAAAAGCTTATGAAATAGGTAAAATTACGGAGGAACGTTTGGCGTATTCTGTAAAGAAAATTCTAATGGCTAAATACAAAGTCGGCTTGCATAATTATGAGCCTATTACACTTCAAAATCTCTATGAAGATTTGAACTCCTTAGAAGATGATCTTATTTATGAAGAGGCCATAGAGCATGCCATTACCGTCCTAAAAAATAAATTTAATGTATTAGGGATAAAGAATCTACAGAATAAAAAAATAGCCTATGTTAAATTTGGAGATTCCCCCACTGGTGATTTTTTGGAAGCACTGAACAAATACACCAAGGTTACACAGATAAATGGTAGTGATATTGCCATACTAAAGGACAAACTATCTGATTATAATTTGGTGATTATAGGGCATCATAAAAGCAATGAAAACCCTTGGGAATCATATGAGTTCTCCAAAACCGAACTTGCATGGTTAAAGGAAATTTCTAATCA
>RCND010000152.1_pt1 | contig 37315 bp, 44 predicted proteins | sample 2041351 | NCBI WGS metagenome assembly RCND01 (sample SAMN09708230, study PRJNA481090) | Marine sediment metagenome, whole genome shotgun sequencing project. | biome: marine sediment; feature: ocean; material: sediment; isolation source: Sewage treatment plant 12B marine sediment (STP12B) ... | reverse complement strand
AAAATATATTATTAATGCCCTCGTAGTTCAACGGATAGAACAAAAGTTTCCTAAACTTTAGATCTAGGTTCGATTCCTAGCGAGGGTACTACAATTTAACTTTCAGATTCAGGCCCTCTCAGCATAGATTTCGCACCTTCATCTGTTCCTAACAAAACTGCAATCCATTTGGTACTGTTTTTTTGTTCCAGCATGATCTTGATTGACATAGTTAACGGCACGGACAGAAACATACCAACGGTCCCGAGAACAAAACCCCAGAAAATAAGTGCTACAAAAACCACGAAGGTTGAAAGTCCCAATCCCTTCCCCATAATTTTAGGTTCTACCAGATTACCGACAATCATATTCACGCTGAGAAAAACGACAATAGTCCAAAAGGCACCTCCACCACCTAATTGAATCAGGGCAAACAAAACAGCTGGTAAAGCTGATATGATAGAACCAATATTAGGTATGTAATTAAGTAAAAAAGCGATCAATGCCCAAATAATGGCATAGTCTATGCCAACGATTAACAAGCCAATCCAGATGATGAATCCAGTTAACAAACTCGTTACAGTCTTTATAGAGAGATAGTGCCGAATGCTTTTACCAATAGTATTGAAATAATCCACTGATGCATTAGTATTAGCCGCTATGGCTCTTGATTTTATGGAAAAACTATCCAACTCCATCAACAGAAACAACATAAGAAAAAATATCGTAAACGTGTTACTCATAACTCCCCCTAACTGCCCAAGAGCTCCGGCCGTGTATCCCATTACTTTTCCCGGGGCTATAATTTCCGCTAATTTATCTCCCGTAATCTCAATCCCTCTTTCATTAAAAAATTGAATGAACGTCATCCATATTTCTTCAAGCCTCTGTTCATAAACAGGAGCATCGTTAGAAAAGGAAGAAACAGAGGTTCCAATAATATCCGCAAGACCCATAAATATGCCAACAATCCCAGACAGTACTATTAAAATTGCTAGGCTCGAGGGAACTTTTCTTTTTTTCATCCAAATGATTGGTTGAGCGCATACGATACTGAGAAAAATTGCCAAAAGCATGGGATTAATAAAAGACTGGGCATACAGAATGCCTGCGATTATAATCACAAGAGAAGCTAACAATGTAAAAACAGGATAGCTTGAGGTAAAAGGTTTGTTATTCTCCATATGAAATGCTTTAATGGGTAAGGATGATTTTCATTAGGAAAGCTACTTAAAAATTGCCAAAAAAAATTGAAAGCCTTGGTTAAAAAATAAAATTTGGGAGATAAGATAGTTGCTGTTATTTCTGAAACGCTACCAACATCGAAATCCCCGGCACTTCAACAGAACCATCAACCATAGGTCCCTGATCTAAATCAAAACGATCTCCGATAACTGCAATTTGCCAGGCACCATCCAGCGTGTAAGAAACAGGTTGTTCCTTAGCATTATAAATCACGAGTATATTCTTCCAGGAATCCTTGTTAGCATGATCACTGATTTGGTAAGAGATCAATCCATTTTCGACACGTTTGAAAGTTAAATGCTGTCTGACTTCATCTCCGGAGGTCATTCTAAAGCCCGGGTGGGCTTTTCTAAGGGAGATCAAATTTTGATAATAGTCAAAAACATCCTTATTTCCCACCTTCCAATTCCAATCAATTTGATTAATTGAATCAGGCAGGTTATATGAATTATGTTCTTCATTTTTGGTCCTCAACATTTCAGAACCCGCATGAATAAATGAAACTCCTTGTGAAGTCAACACCACGGCATTGGCCAGTTTATCCATCGCAATAAGTTTGTCACGATCCGCATCTGACCTGGACACCTGTAACTTATCAATCAAGGTATGATTATCATGGCAGGAAACATAAGAAATCGCCTGCCAGGGATCATTGGTCCAGGCTTCTTTGGAATAATTGACCTTTGCATAGTCAATTTCGGGATGCTCAATAGAACCTACTATGCCGAACTTTACCGATTCCTCTGTGTTTTCCGCTCCGCTAACAAAGCCGGTGCTCGTATCTTCAAATACAGATCCCTTTAGGCCATCACGAATATCATCACTAAATGCCGAGACTTGCGGCATCTGTTTAATGTGCTTCTTAAGCGCTCTTTGATCTTCTGGCAACGGAGAATCACCGGCTGTCCAGCCCTCTCCATAAACAAAGATATTTGGATTCACTTTTTTTAAGGTCTCAGCCACCTCATTCATTGTTGTTATATCGTGTATGCCCATCAGATCAAAGCGAAAGCCATCCAAATGATATTCCTTGGCCCAATAACTCACAGACTCGAGTATATACTTGCGCATCATTTCTTTCTCTGATGCTGTTTCATTGCCACAGGCGGCAGCATCTGAAAAAGAGCCGTCTTCCCTAAATCGATAGAAATAATCCGGATTTTCCAAGTTAAAATTAGAATTTTCTGTTCTTCCTGTATGGTTATACACTACATCAAGTATGACACCAATACCATTGTTGTGAAAGGCCTGAACCATCTGCTTAAACTCTTTGATCCTGACCTCAGCCTTAAACGGGTCTGAAGAAAAAGATCCCTCTGGCACGTTGTAATTCTGAGGATCATAGCCCCAGTTAAATTGGGCACTATCCAAACGCTGTTCATTGATGGCATAATGATCAAAAGTGGGTAATAAGTGTACATAATTGATACCGAGTTCCTTTAAATGATCAATTCCAGTGGCTACTCCACCTGGGCCTTTGGTGCCACTTTCAACCAATCCAAGGTAGGTCCCTGGCATATTGGAACCCGACTCTGGATGAATGGTCATATCACGGATATGCAGTTCATAAATAATTGCCTCATTGGGATAAGTTAGTTTTGGGCCTTGATCTCTATCCCAACCTTCGGGATGGGTACTTTTTTGGTCCAGCACCATAGCTCTTTTACCATTTACGCCAACGGCCCGAGCATAAATTCCCGGTGTTTCGGCCAACCAATTTCCATTGATCATCACTTGGTAGGTGTAATAGCTGCCATTCAAATCCTGATTGATGGCTAGTTTCCATACACCGTTTTGAGAAAACTTAAGCATATGCTGACTTTCTGGGTTTCCTCCATTACTATTTTTGTACAAATTTAAACGCACTTTTTCTGCATTTGGCGACCAGATTTTAAAAACTGTTCTTTCCTTAGTATAAGACAACCAAAGGTCCTCTGTTTTATTTTTTGATGCAACAGCGGTGTGTTCTGAATTTTGATTCTTGTCTGAACAGGATATAAGCATGATAATGAGTAGAAAAGTAAACGTGGTTTTTATAATATTTGTCATTGCTTTAATTGGTATTTCTCATTCTTATTTTTTAATGGTCGTCCTCATATAATCTCAGTCTGCTTTGTATTCGGTATACTTCATTTTGAAGTTTGTCTACTTTTTCAAGTAAGTTCAACACTACATCAACCCCTTCAATATTTACATTTAACTCCCTATGGATCCTGATGATCCTTTCCACTTCATAGAGTTTGTCCTGATGAACATACAAGCTGTTTTCCACAGAAATAATTTCAATCAACCCTTGCTCATCCAACTCCCTGAAAAATGCAACTTCAGTATGATACAAATCACAAAGATGAAGTACAGGTATATATTTTTGAGTATCCATATCTATCTCATTTTTGACAATTCATTAAACAATTCCTTTTCCTTAGCTGTCAGGTTAACAGGTGTTTTAAGATTAAATGTAATAATAAGGTCACCAAAATGTCCCTCTTTTTTATATACAGGAAAACCTTTCCCTTTTAGTTTCACTTGTGTACCATTTTGCGCTTCAGGTGCTACTTTAAGCTTTACTTTTCCATCAAAAGTATCAATAACAACCTCTCCTCCAAGCATGGCTTTATATAGATCAAGGTCTACGCTTCTGTATAAATTATTGCCATCTCTTTTGAATTTGGTATGGTTATCAATTTGAAAGGTAATATTGAGATCACCCTTAGGGCCTCCATTGATACCTTCTCCTCCGTAACCCTTAATTTTGATGGTTTGCCCGTTTTTCACTCCTGCCGGAATTGTTAACCGAATATTTTTACCATTTATGGTGAGTGTGCGCTTATGGGTGAGATATACATCTTGAAGATTCAGGTGTAATGCTGCCTGAAAATCCTGCCCTCTGAATTTAACATTTCGCTGGCCTCCAGGACGTCCTCCAAACATGGAACCAAAAAAATCTGAAAAATCCTCATCTGAATATTGACCCGCCCCTGGTTGTTGGTATGAGCGCTGAGACCTGTCCTTTTGGCGCGCTTTTTCAAATTCTTCCGCATGCTTCCAGTCTTTACCATATGAATCATACTTCTTTCTGTTCTCAGGATGGCTGAGTACTTCATTGGCCTCGTTGATCTCCTTAAATTTTCGTTCTGCCTCTTTATCATTAGGGTTCAGATCCGGGTGGTATTTACGGGCAAGTTTTCGGTAGGCCTTCTTGATATTAGCTTGTGAGGCTTTTTTATCTATACCTAAAATCTTATAGTAATCGATAAAATCCATATTATAATTATTTTCAAATTTCCATCACTTTCAAAAGTACCAGCTTAGGCCTTATTAAAATGATTTTAAGCCTACTAAAGGTAGGTATATTTTTAAACAGAAGCAAGCTCAATATTGATCAGTATGGTTGAGAAAATTACGCTTCAAGTGAATCTATTCTACATTATTTGGTGGCGTATGCTCCATAATATAATCAGTGATCAGGTAATAGAGGTGCTTTCTAGTATTTTCTCCTTCATTAATGCTATGAGATCGATTTGGGTAAGACATCATTTGGAATTTCTTATTCTGTTTGATCAGCTCGTTAATCAGTAACTCAGCACTTTGGTAGTGCACATTGTCATCAGCAGTTCCATGAATAATTAATAAATTACCCTCCAGATTTTTCGCATAATTGATTGGGGCTCCCTTTTCAAAATCCTCCATATTCTCCTGAGGCAATCCCATATAGCGTTCCTGATAGATATTGTCATAGACTAATTGGTTCGAAACAGCTGCCACTGCGACACCTGTTGTGTAAATTTCCGGGAATTTAAACATCAGGTTCAGCGTCATGGTACCTCCTCCACTCCAGCCCCATACGCTGGTTCGTTCATTGTCAAGGTAGTCAAGTTTTAAAATTTCTTTAGCGGCAAGCCCCTGATCTTTTACATTGATCCTGCCGACCTGTTTATAAATACTTTTTCTCCATTTACTACCTTTTAGGCATGGCGTACCGCGATTGTCCATGTCAATGATAACATAGCCTTTTTGAGCCATCATTATGTTCCACAGTCCTATCTGCGTATCAGTTGCTACCTGCCCCCATGGTTCTCCATACACATGAAAAAGAACCGGATACTTTTTGCTTGAGTCAAAATCAACCGGAAGTACCATACGTACATCCATTTCAATTCCTTCTTCGGTGGTCACTTTGCTAAACTTCACCTCAGGAAGTGAAAGCGTTTGTAATTTTTGGGCATATACTTTATTATCGACCATCGTTTTAATAGTCTTATGATCAGGAAGACTTATAAATCTGCCGGTTCTTGGGGTCTGTACATTTTGATTCGTGTGAATGGCATACTTACCATTTGGCGAAATATTGTAATTATTAACCCCACTAAAATTTTGAGGCGTTAGTCTTTTTTGCTTTCCTTTTCCCTGAAGATCGGTTTGAAAAAGATAGCGTTGTGTGCTATTCTCGGGAGAAGCCATATAGTAGATATTCTTTTTAGTCGGCACACGCATCGAAGCTATATCATAGTCAAATGGCGTGACCAAAGTCTGTTCACCGCTCTCTATATTCACTTTATAAATATGTCTCCAGGCATCATTTTCGGTCATTCTCAGAAAAGATTTCCCCTCATCGGTCAGGGGTAGGTCATTACTTCCCCAGGCATCGGATGAAACGTCGGGATAATTCAATTCTATAAATGTTTCTTCTTTTTCTGTATATACTTTTCGCAAGGTTTTGCTGGATGGAACATAAGACCAAACGATTAATCTGTTTTGATGTCGGTTCATCAGCTGAATTAACAAAAGATCATCATTAACCCATTGTATTCCAGGAATATAATTTTCTCTTTCTCCTCCTTCCAGAGGTATCCAGTATGTTTTATTATTCAACAGATTGATAACACCAATCTTAGTCGCTGAAGGCTCCTGCCCCACCTTAGGATATTGAACGGGTATTGGTTTTGAATAGATTGAATCTGTATTATTAATCATATAAAAAACACCTGTATCACTGGCATCCATATGCCAGAAAGCCAAGTGTTTATCCGAGGGACTTAAGGTAAAACCATCCCGTTTACCAAATTCTTCTTCGTATACCCAGTCAAAAGTTCCGTTGATAATGTCGCCGGTACCGTCGAAAGTCAAGGGTTCAATTTTATTTGTTTCAAAATTCTCTCTGTAAATATTGAATTTATGTACATAAAAAATCTCAGTATTATCAGAGGATAATTTTGCAAACATGAGTGAAGAAGGTTCAAAAGAGGCTCCTATTTGTTTTAAATCGCCCGAACTCATATCATACACCCAATAATCTCCTTTGGTATTGACTCGCCAGACCCTGCTCGAATTCGTAAAGATCAGCACTTTACTTCCATCCGGGCTAAGTGAAAAACTTTCAACATGTAGAGATCCGTTTGCTGTTTTTAATGACTCAGCCGGCACATAGACACTCTTTTCCTGAGTCTTACTGTCATAGCGTACCAATTGATCTGCTCCTTCAATTTTACCCGATTTTTCTATGATCACATAGGCATCACCATCCTCGATCCATTGGATCTTACGTTCAACTTCCTGAGTGAATTCTCCTGAATAAATTCTGTCTATATCAAGTAAAGCCTTATTGGTTTCCTGCTGGGCTTGAAGGAAAACAAATTGAAAAATAAATAGAAGGCTTAGCCTTAGGGTTGTTGATTTTTTCATCTAAATTATGTTTTTATATTTATCTGTTTTAGTATTCTAATATTCTTATCTGTTTTTCTAATTATGGATACTTTACTATTACTCGATTTGCAATTTATACCTTAGCAATAATCCACTAAGGTCAGACCTTAAAAACTTCGCCTGCTTTAGACGATTATTCTCGGGGTCGATTACAAAATTCTCGGCTCCCCGAAAATCAGTTTTTTCAAGATTGCTCCCTTCAAAGAGGGCGGCCTCCAGATCACTGTTTTTAAAGCTGGAAGAATCGAGATCTGCCTCAGAAAAATCAACATGATGCAACTGGCAGGACGAAAATGTTGTGGAAGGCATGTTGACCTGATAAAACGAACTGTTATCAAGGACACAATTATCAAAGCCCACTGACAGTCCGAACTTGTTACAATTCTCAAAACCGAGGCCCAGCATTTTACAATCCTTAAAAGTACTATCCTGAAATAAGGCCCCGTTGAGCTTGGCTAAACTAAGGTTGCAATCGTTAAAATGACAATCGACAAAATCCATTAGAGAAAGATCTGCTTCAGAAAAATTACAGGTGATAAAGGTGCAGGCTTCAAAGTCAGCATCAAGCATTTTTCCATCTGAAAAATCTTTCCTTTTAAATGTTTGTTCATTAAAATACTGTTCTTTCATTATAACTTTCTTAAAAATCACCAACTGTTTTTATTACTTCCTAAACATCCTATTCATTGCGATAATGCCCATTGCAGGGTTGTAAAAACCAAGGCTAAGTTCCCTATTTAAAACTTTTCAAAGGTAACTCGGCCTTTTTTAAGCCTTTTCCAGAAACGGTTAAACTCATCTTCCCTTCGAGCGTGGTAGACTGAACCAGCACAACTAATTTTCCACTAAATAGGTGCATAGTGGGTAAATGAAACATCTCCAATGAAGTGGCATCACCATTGCATGCTGCCCGATAAGATCCGGCTCCCTTTACTTTGAATTTTAACTGGTTGGTTGCTGTTGGACATAAATTCCCGTTCTTGTCAACCACTGATACTGTAACAAAGGCCAGATCTTTTCCATCTGCCTTTAGGCTGGTCCGGTCAGCCTCCATTTTGATTTGATAGGGCTCAGTGGCGGTGCTGATTTGTTTCGATAGTTTTTGATTTCCATTTTTATCATAGGCAACCACTTTGATGGTACCAGGTTCATAGGTAACATCCATCCACATTAAACGGTAACGGTTTTGAGGGCTGGAATCATTTTTTCTCTGAATGCCCATGCTTTTATCGTTCACAAAAAGCTCGGCACTAGGATAATTCGTATAAGCAAAGACCGGAGTCACTTCACCTTCTCTTCCCTCCCAGTTCCAATGAGGAAGTATGTGCAGGGTTTCCTCTTCAGTATTCCATCTGCTGCGATACAGATAATACCTGTCTTTGGGCAAACCTGCCAAATCGCAAATGCCAAAATAAGAGCTTCTCGATGGCCACATTTCATCATAAGGAGTTGGCTCTCCCAAATAATCAAAACCTGTCCATACAAACTCGCCTATTACCCAAGGCTTGTCATCTTGCAAAACAAAATCATCATCGGGTACATTAGACCAGTCGCAATATTCCAAATCATAAGATGAAGACTGAAAATCATCATACTGCTTCATTGCAGCCTTTTCAACCGGAAATTTATAGATACCCCTTGAACTTACCGTTGAGGCCGTTTCGGACCCCAGCAAAAAGCCTTGTGGAAATCTATCATAGGCTTCTTCATACAAATGCAATCTGTAATTCAAGCCGGGGACGTCCAGCAAGGCACCAAACCCAGATTCCATGGTAGCCTTTACCTGATCCATTCCAACGGTTACTGGCCTTGTCGGATCTTCTCTGTGAAAAATATCCTGTAACCATTTAGCTCTTTTCACTCCTTCTGCTCCCCATTGGTCAGGCACCTCATTTCCTGAACTCCACATCACAATGCTAGGATGATTTCTTGTCGCATGGATCAAGTTTACTACATCTTTTTCTGCGTCTGTTTCAAAAAATCGGTTATAGCCATTTTCAACTTTTGGCTTGGCCCATTCATCAAAACTTTCGGCCAAAAACATAAAGCCCATTTCGTCGCAGAGCTCCAGTTGCTCCAACGAAGGCATATTATGAGAACTTCTTATAGCATCTACCCCCATGTCTTTCAAAATAGTTAATTGCCGTTTAAGGGCTGCCTTATTGATAGCGGTTCCCAATGGTCCCAGATCGTGGTGAAGGCAGACCCCTTTAAATTTTCTAACTTGTCCGTTAAGGCTGAATCCTTTTTGAGGTTCGTATTTAATCGACCTTATTCCAAATCGCTGTTTTACAACATCTTGTATTTTACCATCTTTATACAAATTTGAAATTGTAGTGTAAAGATATGGCGTCTCTGGACTCCATAATTTCGGATCAGAAACGGCAAGGTTCTGCTCGAATTCATGTCCAAAAAGGGCTGCTGAGGTATCAGTAGCAACAGTGTCATTCTGCTGATCAAGCACATGGGTAACAAGGCTGAACTTTTCACCTGTAACCTTGGTTTTGATATTGACTTTAGCTAGTTTCTCTGAAATAAAAGGTGTGGTGATATAGCTGCCCCACTGGTCTATACTTTCCTTATTTTTAACGATCAAACTCACCTTTCTGTACAATCCTGCTCCTGGATACCAACGTGAAGAAAGTGCTCTGTTGTTCAATTGAACAGCTACTGTATTTTTGTCTTTAGTAACATATTCAGTGATATCAAAATAAAAATAGCTATAGCCATAATTCCATTGGCCTACCTTCTTGCCATTGATAAAGACCTTGGGTTCACTCATCGCTCCTTCGAACAAAATAATAACCTTTTTTCCTTCTTCAAATTCTGGTAATGAAAACTCATTTCTATACCAAGCCTGACCAATATGGGGTAAGGCTCCTGTTCTACCCGTTTTTTCAGTAGCAACTTCTTCAGAATTCTGCTCAATCTTTACCAATTGTTTATCAACCTCCTTGTCAAAAGGCCCATAAATGGCCCAGTCATGAGGAACGCTGACTGTCTCCCATTTACTATCATCAAATTCCACATTAAAAGCCCCGCTTTCATCACCTTTTTTAAATTTCCAATTTGCATCAAGTTCCATCATAGTTCTTTCCTGAGAATGGATCAACATGGGTAGCATCAAAATTGTTGTCAAAACCCTTATATTAAAATATGATTGTTGCATAAACGTGAAGTATAATAATCTATCCAAATATATTATCAATGCATGACCAAACCTACAATTTACAGCAATAAGATTTCTATTATTATCATTGATCAAAAAATGAATCCATCTTCATTAAAGGTAAAAATCGGCCCTTGGGGAAACTTTCTTTTTTTTCGAAAGTCACAAAACCTTGTTTGTTATAAAAGGATTCTGCGTTTGGGTCAGCGAGTACCCATATAGGTTTTTCCTTGCATACAAAGGCAGCAAGGGCTTCATTCAAAAGAGTCTTACCATATCCCTTTCCAATATAATCGGGTAAAATCCAAAGATGCATAATCTCATAATGATTTCCCTGATCCTTGATCGAACAGAAACCCATAATTTCAGACCCAAACTCCATGATCACTATTCCTTGGGTATTCAAATCTGTCTCAGTCAAAGTCAGGTCATCAAGCCATTGCTCCATCCATTGCTCAGGATATCCCCAATATTTTTTAGACATTACACTGATGCGGTTAAGTGCATTTAAGTCAGCTATAGTAGCCTTTCTCATTTTCATATTTCCTGAAGTAAATATTCTTTAAAAATCAGTAAAACGCCAGGGTTTTAAACATCTCTTGGCCTTTTACTTTAAAATAATAGCGGCTAGAATTACAAAACATAAAGCCCAACTCACCTATTGATTCAATTTCCCATAATATAATACATCCACCAATTCACCAGAGGATGTTCTATAATCACTTCGAAGTTTTCCTTCTATTTCAAAACCGCATTTTTCTGCTACTCTTCTTGAAGGTAAGTTGCTTTCATGGGTTCTTAAAAATAACTTTTTAAAGCCGTGATGCGTAAAACAATACTCACATAACACATCTAAAGCTTTTGAAGTAATTCCCTTACCCGTATAATCTCCATCTATAAAAAAGCCAACCTCCGATTTAGGTATTCTCCAATCAATATTTTTTAGGTCAATAAAGCCCACCATCGATTCGGACTGTGTATCGATGATCACATAGGCGAAGTAGATTTTATTTTCGATACCAACTTCTATTTCTTTTAAGAATATACGGGTCTCTTCCTTATTTGAAGTTCGTGAAACCGTGCCTGCAAAAAATCTTTCCAATCTTTCCCTGTTTTTCTGAACTAGGGTGAAATAATCCTCCAGATCAGATTTTTCAATGAGCCTTATGGTATAATTTTCAAATTTCATCTTAATTTAAATTGTTTTGTATCTGATATCATAATTGAAAAATATCATGTAGCCTTGCTATTCTGAACCCGTTTTTCAGAACGGTTTTAGAAGCTTTACTTTGTGGATTCAACACAGGGTTTGTATGGTTAAAATGTATAAAAATGATCTTATCTTTTTCTTCCGGATCCATCGTTTTAAACTTCTCCATGCTCTCTATAATAAAGGGATGCGGAATCCCTGAAATGTCTCGGTTATTGATCTCTTTTTCATCAAAAAAAGTTGCGTCAAGAAAGGCATAGTCTACTTTCTTTATTTCTTCAATAATATCCAACTCCCATTTTTCCCATTTGTCAATATCCGGAATGAACAGAGCACTCTTATGTGGTCCTCTAATCACATAACCCACCGTTTCTGAATATTCATCCCGATGAGGCACTTGAACTGCTCTTACTTTAAGATGAGAAGTTAGAGAGACCTCCTTTTTATCTTCAATGTCTTTAAGGATGATATTATGATTCATTACCAATTGACTCCAGGGTCCGTTCGTTTCTAAAAACAACTTCATTTTGGCCATGGTATATACAGGTACTTCGTTTGCGCTCATGGCCTCTTTTCCCAAATACATCAATCCTGTATAGTGCCCAATATGTGCATGGGTAAGAAATATACCATCCGGAGTTTCACTGGCTCCATCAGCACTAAATCTTGCAAGGGCTTTCATTTGTGCGGTCATATCTGGTGTGGCCTCAAAAAGATATTTCTTCCCAAACTTCTGATCAATCAATCCTAAAGAAACAACTTTACGATCCGGATCAGGATAATCAAACAGGTCTTCGCAACAAGCTTTCTGACAAGCCGCATGAGGAGATCCTGCATCCTGAACTGTACCCAAAACTATTAAATAGGTACCTTCTTTGTTATCCATACTAGAAACTTCTTGATGCTTAACTTGATCTTGACTGTAAATATGTAAAGTATATCCGATAAGGAGAAAAGTCAACACGGCAGTTTTAATGACCGTAATTATTTTATGATTCATCATTGTATAATTTTGAATGTTTCTGTGCCTTTTATACTCGCGTACTTAAAAATATGATGGCGGATAAAATCCCTATCTAAAATAGCGCATTTTAATGACATCTGTGTTATAACTTTCCCTGTCTGTATTTATCGATTATCCTACAAAGGTTAAGAAGTTTATACTTCCGAAATAAATACTATCCAACTCCATGAGGTTAGAGCGTCAGGAATAAAAGGCATATTGGCATCATTAAAATAAAATTTATTTTTCTTCTTAGCCTTTATAAATAGGCTCAAAAACAGCCTAAAACAAAAAATTTTAAAAATAAATGTTAAGTTTACTTGACAATTAAACAAGTTTACTTACATTTGTGTCAAGTTTACATTACATTATATCAAATTATATTTACACATGGAAGAAAAAAATTATAACACACAAATCAAAAAAAACACAAAGAATCTGGCGATTTATACCGCCTTATGGACGGTTTCAATGGCTATTGCCACATTTGGACCAAAATTTATTTGGGAAGAGAACAAAACGCTCACTTTTATTGGAGTCTTTGTCAATGCCATATTCGGAATTTTTATGATTCTGGCTAACATCAAACATTTGAAGGGCTTAGATGAACTTCAAAAGAAGATACAATTAGAAGGTATGGCTCTTGCCTTAGGAGTTGGAGTCGTTGGAGGACTAAGCTATTCGCTTTTAGATACTACAAATCTTATCGCCCAAGATGCTGAAATTTCATATTTGGTCATTTTAATCTCTCTTACCTATTTGGCAAGTGTAGTGATCGGTCAAAAACGATACGCATGAAAAATAGACTCAAAGTACTTCGTGCAGAAAATGACCTGACCCAAGCCGATCTTGCTGACAAATTAGAAGTGTCAAGGCAAACCGTCAATGCCATTGAAAAGGGTAAATTTGATCCAAGTTTACCATTGGCTTTTAAAATCTCTAAACTATTTGAAATGTCAATAGAGGCAATATTCCAAGTAGATTAATCGATCATCCATGACTAAATTATGGAGGTAATTATTCTATTACCTCCATAATATGTTTTTACTAATCTTCTTTTATTCCTGATAAGCCCCTGAAGAATAAGTCAATTCATAACTATGTGTATAGATCTCGAATACAACTCCGAAAGGATCTTCTACATAAACCATTTTAAATGGCTTTTCATTAGGATAATATTCTCGTATAGGCATGCGCTGTTTACCTCCGTGTTCTACTATCTTTTCAACCAACGCTTCAATATTCGGATCCTGTACACAAAAATGAAACAGGCCCGTTTTAAACGGAGAGAAATCAGGTTTTTCATCAGACATGTTTGGAAAAGAAAACAACTCTATTCCTATGCCATCTGAAGTTGACATATGAGCGATTTCAAATGTTTCCCAATCCTCACCAAATACGTCGATACACATTTGACCTATAGCAGTCTCTCTTTCTTTTGTAACAGTTGAAGGAGACATGATGACATACCACCCCATGACTTCTTGATAAAACGCAACAGCTTTGTGTATATCAGGCACTGTTATACCGATGTGAGAAAATGATCTTGGATACTTTACTTTATTCATATTATTTCTAATTAAGATTTTGATAATTTATTGAATTACTTTTTTAACAACTCCTTGCATTGCTGACCAAATACCCCGGCTATACCAGCGGCTATACCTCCTATCGCAGCAGTTACTGCTATCAAGGTATAGGCATTCCCTCCTAAAGGCAATAAAACCGCGATTTTACTGGCCAAGGTAAAATCATTATTACTTGACAACATAAAAGTATAACCCAACCAAAAACCAAAAATGCCCAAAAAAGGAATAAAGAATACAGCTATACCTTTTAATGGAAATACCACTGCAGCAAGAAACGCAGCCAGCATCACTGACCACCAAGGCAGAAAAAAGGAGAAGATTAATGCGAATACAAGGGTGGTTAATAAATTGAGAATATTTTGGTTCATTTATTTCGAAATTAAGGTTTGTGTGGCGATAACAGTTTCAGTTTTTTCATCCGACTGTAAAAAGTTTAACTCATGGTAATTTCCAGCGGCCCAGTCATCAATAAAATTATCATAATACTTACTTCCGGGATTACCAGATTGTCCGCCTGGATAGATACCCAAAGCTTTAGGTGGAGAACTCATTTCTACGATCATACGCCATGAAGGGCCATGATTTTTTTTGGTGGCATTCACTATTCCAGAACCTCCTCCGATGGGAAGGTTAAATCTGGAAAAAGCAGGTAATCCTTGCAACAAATGATCAACGTGAGTTGACTTGTAAGCCTTCCAATTATAGTCACCATTTTCAGCTTTCCATTTCGTCATTGACTTTACGGTTTCCTTAAAACTGATTAAAAACAAATCTTGAGCCGTTTCAGTTTCGGGCGTTTTTTTGATATCCATAAAAACATCTTTTCCATTATTCTTTAACAAAGAAACCGTATGAAAATAGGCAGGTTTCCTTAAAACCTCATCTTTAACATCAAATTCATCCCATATCAAATCATAAAGGTTCCACCACCAATACTGCCAAATACTAGGGCCAACTTCTTCGATATCATTCATATAATTCCATGCTTTTAGCTCTTCTAAGATTTGTAGTTCTTCTTTATTCAAATCTTCCTCATTTACACTCGAAATCATGAGGGGTAAAAGATCTGCTGCCCTAATATTGTAATTATTATTTTGCAGGTCTTTAAAATCCTGAATATCAAACTTTTCCTTTGAGTTAAAGAAATCATTTATGACACGATTTCTATCGGCTTCATACCAATCATTAAACACATAAAATGGATAATTTTCATCAACAGGGCGTTGATTGGCAGAACTGACAAAACCTCTTTCAGGGTTCTTTACATGGGGGTTAAAGGCTTGCGGAATAAATCCTTGCCAATCATGGTCAGGGTTACTACCGTCCAACAGAAATTTCCCTTGTCCTTTCCATTTATTGGGCATCTTCCCTTGAATCCATAGTGCAATATCCCCTTCTGTTGAAGCAAAAACAAAATTCTGAGCAGGCGCAGTATAATAACTTAACGCTTGTACATATTCATCATAATTCTTAGCCTTATTCAACTCCAGGAATGTCCTTTGATTATTACCTCCAATGTGACCAATCCATTTCATCGCATATCCTTCGTAATTTCCATTCCCCTTAAAATTCAAATCATAAGTTACAGGGCCATGATGGGTATACCTAACTGTATCAATATATGTTTGCCCTCCTTTTATTTTAATCTCTTCTATCCGAAAGGCAACGTCTTTCCATTGCCCATCGTGTTTATACTGTGATGAATTATCTTGATTAAATTCAATTTTATACCAGTCCACTAAATCTCTTCTTGCATTTGTTTCGCCCCAGGATATATAGTTATTGAAACCTGAAATAACCCCTAAAGCACCTGGCAAAGTTGCACCAAAAGAATTGTGTTCTGGCGTACTGAGTTGCATCACAAACCAGATTGAAGGAAGGCCAAGACCCAAATGAGGATCATTGGCTAAAATTGGATTTCCCGAATATGATTTACTTCCTGAAACCGCCCAATTGTTACTCCCATTATCAGGGTCAGGTTTCTCCAAAACATTGGAAATAGAATCTAGAACCATTTCTGATGCTGGCGTTTTAGTTATGGGGACATCAATAAAACTCCAGTCAGTATCCTCAGGTATGATAGGATCTCCTGAATCAAGAAAATCTGGGAATAAAAATTCAAATCTTTCTTTTCCAAAAATTCTTAAAGCATTGGTGCGTTCCAGATCATAATCACCTGATGCTAAATCTTTTGTCATAAGCATCAACAACAGGGCCGTTTTTTTACTTGTCCACGGTTCTGGTTTATAATCCAACAACTTATATTCTACAGGCATCCTCTTAGGATCTAACTGATCAATATAATCGTTCACCCCTTGTGCATATGCTTCAACAAATTCAGAAGTTTTTGGATCTTCCCTCATCTTAATCAAGGCCTGTTCCGCACCAAACACCATACCTTTCCTGCGCTCTCCTCTATCATAATTTAAGGCAACTTCACCTATTATTTCTGAGATACGCCCTGCAGCACCATGAGTTTGAAATTCCATTTGCCATAGTCTGTGTTTTGCCGTGATATAGCCCTGCGCTCTGTATAAATCAATATCATTCTGAGCAAACAAATGCGGTATCAGTTGTGCATCATAATGAATAATCACTTCTTCTTTAAGTCCATTCAAAACGATTCTACCGTCAATAGTTTCATTGGTTTCATTTTGCCAAATCCCAGTATATGGGTTTAGAAATTTTCCGATAGGCGGAATAGAACCAAATTTGTTATTGAGGCCATAAAAAACAGCTACTGTAAGAAGTAAAGAAATTATAAACTTTAGGTATTTCATAAAATGGTATAAATTATGAGTATGAAAATACTAAATATATATGACTACAAGTTAAATTTCTCGAGTAGTTCAGCATATATGCGTCTATTCTGGAGAATTCCCACATGTGTCAAAACCTTCCATGCTACCTGATTTTATAAACAAAATAGAATCAGGCCCTTTCTTAGCAGGAAATGCCTTACCCTTAAAACTGAGTGTCTCTTTTCACTGGGAATTGTATTGGGATTTGATCATCAGGCTCTCCTAAATTTTGTAATAAATCTATTTCAATTCCTCTTGCAATTGTTGAAATTGGCACATCATTGGCAGTACCTTCAAAAGGATTTTCACCGGTGCGACCAATTCTTTCCATGGTATGAAAAATCCATGCTACAATGACATAAAATGGCACCGAAAACCACATAAAATATTTTCCAATCAAAGGGCTTTTGTCTATAACATTTGCTCCAATTTCTGCAAATTGAGGCACAAGCGACAAGGGTAGTAACAGCACGAAAATCCACATAAAAAAGTGATTCAGTGTAGCAAATTGTCTGGGATAAGGAAAGTTTTTTATTCTTTCACTCTTCCCTTGTAAACTAAATAATTCCTGGACTAATCCTTCCAGTTCCAAAAAAGAAAATTCCCAAACAAGACCCTTTTCCTTCAATTCTTTTAAATGATGAGATTGCAAGTATAACAGCGCCGTGGGCTTATTATTTTTACTCATCACATAGTTGAAATCACTTTCAGAAATAATGGATTGTAACTCACATTCCAGCATCGTATCTTTCTCTGGAGGTCGAAAACCCCATTCTTGGTTCGTTCTGTGGTTTACTGTTGTTTCCCATCTCCTGGGTTCACGCATGGCAAAACGCAAAGCAGTCATCCATGCAATATGCCTGTTGGTCAATATTTTTATCTCTGACTGCAAGACTGATTCATCGACAGGTTTTTCAGCGTGTTCATTGTTGACCATATCCTGAACAAAAGCACCAAATGTTCTTGACGTATTTACGATTCCACCCCAGATTTTCCTTGCTTCCCAGATCCTGCCATACGAGGCATTATTCTGAAAACCAATCACAAAGGCAACTGCTGTGCCAATAAGTGCCAAGGGTGTCCAAGGAATTTTCAACCAGGCTATGTCTAAAAAATAATAAATAGATACCCAAAAAATTATAATTAAAAAGAATGAAAATGTCTCAAAACGGGTCCACCAAGCCATTTGAAAAGTGGAGTAAGTTTTCTTAATATGCATAGTTGATTTTACTTATGAATTATTTTGTTTTTGATTTAGTGGCGGTCATATTTATTGACTTTTAATTTATGAATAACAAAGCAATAACATGTATCTATTACTTTATTTGCTCAACCAGTTCAAGCCGCTTCACAATTGACTTTTTATCCAGAAGAGTTCCTGGCGACAAAACTGCATTTGCTCCAATTTTTGAATAGTCACCTACCAATGAACCAAATTTTTGAACTTTCGTATTTATAATGACACCCTCGCTCTTTACAAATATAGTCTTATCTTCTCTTTCATTAAAATGGTTTGCTGTTATCGACCCCGCTTCAAAATTGACATGCTGCCCGATGATACTATCTCCTATAAAATTAAAATGTGCTATAGAGCTGTACCCAAAAATCAAGGAAGATTTAACTTCACAACCGGTTCCAATTGATACATTATTGTATAAAATGACACCATTTCTCAAATAAGAGTTTGCTCCTACAAAACAATTCTCTCCAATGATGATGGGTGCTTTCATGACCACGTTAGTATCAATAAGGGCTGTTTTATGAATGGCGATACCCTGGGCGATGGTATAGTTGTTATCCAAGGTTTTGATCTTGGCATTGATTAATTCACCTATTTGTTGCATCATTTCCCAAGGTTGTCTTCCACCTTGGTTCATTTGGCAAGAAAAGTTGTCTATATACTGTTCGATTTGTATCATTTTTCATAAAGTTCAATAGGTAAATGATCAGGATCAAATAAGAAAGTGAATGGTTTACCTGTAAATTCATCAATTCGTACTGGTTCTACCAGAACACCCTTCGCTTTTAAAGTTTGAATACTTCCCTCTAAATGATCCACTTCAAATGCGATGTGTCGTAAGCCCGTTGCTTCGGGTCTTGTAAGCCGTTCCGGAGGGTTTGGGAAAGAAAATAATTCTATAAGATACTGACCGTTAAGCACAAGATCCAGTTTATAAGATTGTCGGTCTTCTCTATAAATTTCTTCAGCAATTTCAAAACCCAAATGGTTGATATAAAACTGCTTGGATTTTTCGTAATCCTTGCAGATAACGGCTATATGATGTAGTCGATTAATTTTGATCATATCTTATAGAAGTTTTTATTGAATCATTTATTTTTATTTCCATGGTTTATCAAAATCTGTTCAACCTATACACTCTTAGACTCTCTATAATAACTGTAAATATAATAATAGTCCCTCCAATGATCGTAGTAACTTTTGGGTACTCCTGCAAAAAGATTATTCCGATTAGTATACCATATAAGGGCTGGCTACAACTCACTATACTTGCGGTAACGGTTGAAAAATGCTTTAAACTATGGAGAAACAGCGTATGCCCAATGGTAGTTGTCAATAAAGCCAACAGGAGCGTTGCTGGTAAATATTCGGCAACGTGCGAAGTATCAAGAAAAAAAGCAAACGGACTCAACACTACCGTGATGACCAATAATTGATAGGCCATGAGCAATGAACCATCATAATGGTCGATTTTAGTTTTCATTATTATATTCCGGATAGCGTAGCAAAGGGCAGAAAATACTCCAAATCCTACTGCTTTAACGTCGTCGTTCTGGATGTCAAAATCAGGCACCAGGAAATAGATCCCAACTAAAACGAACAGGCTTAATATTATATGAATTTTTAAAATTCTGGTTTTAAGAAATATCGGCTCTAAAATTGCCGTTATCGCCGGATATGTAAAAAGTGATAACATCCCAATAGCCACATTTGATAATCTCAACGCATAAAAATAAGTGATCCAGTGAAGACCCAATAACAAGCCTCCAAAAAAAATAGTTTTCCTGTCATGACCCTCAACATGAAAGCTTATTTTCTTCCATCTACAGAATAGATACAAGGCGATACCTCCTATTAATGATCTTAAGCCTATTGTGATAGGAATGGGTAAGTCTATATATCTTCCTAAGGCACCTGATGTACTAATAAAAAGGATAGCAAGGTTGAGCTCTATAAAATTGACGGTCTGTATTTTTTGGGTCATCTATGACTTAAATCTAATCTGTTAGAGTAATACCGCCTTCCATTTCTGAATCTGTTGGCCTTTCAAACCAGGCTTCCATAAAATCAAAGTTTTCCGTTGTCACTTCGAATTCAAAAGTAGCTCCTTTTTTAAGATTTCTATTCATCACACGCTCCAATCGTATTTCTTTAGGAACATCTAAAAAGTGCGTTTTCAATTGATAACCATTGTCATCTGCAAACCTTCTGAATTTTTCTCTATGCTCAAATTTAGATAAGCCAAGGTCTAAAATGGCCTCTGTTTTTTCACTTTCCAATTGACTTATTAAACTAACGATGATTGTTTCAACCCTTTCAATTCTTTCTAAAAACCATTCGAGTCCATCAGCTGGCTTCTTATCAGGGAGAAATAGTGTGTTGTTCCATTGGTCTATAGAAAATACAATCCCGCCCGTTGTTTTTTTCAATTGATTGGCATAGGTTGTTTTCCCTGAACCTGTATTTCCCACAATTAGGTGAATCATTATTTTATTTCTTTTGATAGAGAATTGTTTGGGTTCAACAATTAAAAAAACCGCTGCACTATCTCCAATATGGATAAGAGCAAGTCTTAAGTACAACGGCAATGAAGTTAAGGATTATAAGCGAAAATCGAATTATTTTCTCTTATCTAAATCAATTAAGTAACCAATTGATGCATTGAAATAACCCGTTGGATCTAAATTGGGTTCTGTCTCAACCCTTATAGGGAAATTAATATTGTAGCCCAGCTCAAAATCCCATGATCTAGTGGATAATCTAAATGGTAAGTTTACATAAGTATTCAACAGAGCGAAAATATCATTATAAATATATTCCGTAATTGCCTCATTTTCCTGAGAATTGAGTTGTTCTAAAGCAATCGTTTGTTGAGCAATTAATATATTTAACTGTGGCCTGAATTTTAAAACGAAATTATTTTGCCTAACTATAGTGGCGCTTGCAAAACTACGTGAGGTGATTTGAAAAGATTGATCAGTTCCAAATAAATAAGATCCATATAGTTTTGTTCCAAGTGTTTGTTTTTTATTTCGTATTCCCAGACCCAAATCAATAGAGTTGGTAAATGCATCCCACCCATCACTATAAAAATAGTGGGAATATCCAACATTGAAATTAAAAAGTTTCTTTTTACCAATGGTATGGTAGTAACCAGCGTAGATGCTGGTGAAGTCCCAATTTGGTTCATATATTTCATAAAAAACACCTGAAATACTTAGGTTAAACCCTGACGAACTGTAATAAGCTATTTGCGGAACCAAATTAAACTGATCGACTCCTGAATCCCTTCCAGTGAAATAGGTATTGCTATCAAATGAAATGCTGGTGTAAATAAAATTATAGGTATTGAACGAATTTAAAATATCATCAACAAATTGTTGCTCGTTGAAAATGAGCTCATCAAGAAGACGGTCAATTTCATCTTCTTTGACAGGTTCTTGAGCAAACAAACTGTTGGTTGCCGCTGTAAACAGCAGCAACCAAAACCCTATTAACCTTTTTTCGAATATGGAACCAAGATATTTCATCTTTTAAACGCTCTAATTCTTTCCCTTTCCGTTTCCGCCTTCGTTTCCTCTTGGACGATCTCCAGGGCCGCCATAACCTTTTCCATTTCCAATTTCACCTTGGTCTCTGGCTTGTTTGGTTTGCTGCACACGTTCTCGTAACATCTGTCTTTGATCTTTCGTTAATGAACGTCTGAATTGTTCTCTTACCTGACGTAGTTGTCCTTCCTGATTTTGAACCAATTGATTTTGTTCATTGGAGAAAGATTCTCTTAATCTTTCTCTCATTTGTTCCCTCGTTTGCGTTTGATCCTTAAGAATAGTCAACTGTTCTGTTGTTAACGAAGCTTTAAGTTGTTCGCGATTTCTCAACATAACTTGACGTTGTGTTTGCAACATTTCCTGCTGTTTTAATGACAATTGATTCATAATCGGATCAACATCTGTTTCCTGAGCAAAAAGAAAATTAACTGATGTAAAAAGTAGTACAAAACTAAAAATTGCAATTAGGGTTTTTATATTTGTTGTTCTCATGACTAGTGAATTTAAAATTGATACTTGTTTTACTTATTAGAACCCAAAATTTCAAATTAGTTTGTTAGGCACTAAAAAACTACATTTTCTACAAGGTTTGAATCAAGGTAATTGATTATTAATGAGTCTTCTATAAAAAGAGAGTTGATAAATACATTTTCCAATTCTTGTTCTGACACCTCTGCTTCAACTAAAATTTCTTTGAATACAAAATCAGCAAGAAACTGGTTCAATTCATCGTCTTCTACAAATAATGAATTTATCAAAAAATCATCTTGAGAAAAGTTGTTATATGAATTCTCACCAGTCTCGATATCCATTTCAGTTACTTTTGAGCCATTATCCTCTCCACTGTAAGGCAACCACAGAGAAAGAGCAACGAGAACTAAAATCGAAGCCGCAATTGGGTAGGCCATGATCGGCCTAAGTCCAAACAAAGTTCGCCTTGGCTCTTTTTCTGTCAATATATTTTTCAAAATATCTTCTTTTGAAGCAGCGAAATAATTATCCGGAATGTCCATTCCTAAATAATCTTTATGCTCTTTTGTGAGTTCATTTTTTGGGATATCATCTTTTAAAAAATGTGTTCCCTTTTGTTTAGTGGGCTTCTTATTATTTGCGTTAGAGTTCAACATAGTATTCGTTAGACCTTTAAAGTTTGTATTAGTTTGTTTTTTAAGCAACAATTTTTTCTTCAATAATTTTTACTACACTGTAATAGGAGGACTTCAGCGTATTTTCACTAATGCCTAGTATTTCTGATATTTCTCTAAAACTGAGATCATCAAAATATTTCATTTGAAACACACGTTGCTGTTTTACGCTTAATTTAGAAAGTATGTTGTGAAGTTTGAGTTGTATCTCATCACCATTAAAATAGGCATCTTGAGTCAATATTTTTGAATAATCAATGTTAGGTTCGCTTAAGGAGAATGCTATTGTTGTTTTGTTTTTTTCTAAAAACCGAATAGATTCATTGTAGGCGATTTTATACATCCAGGTGTGTAATGTACTTTTCGCTTTAAAATTATCAATACCCTTAAAGATTCTGATGAATGTATTTTGTAAAACATCATTTGCATTGTCATGTGTAATTACTATTTTCCTAATATGCCAATAAAGTCGTTCTTGGTATAAATCAAAAAGCTCCTTAAAAGCTTTATCCTTAAGCCTCGGATTTTTTAATCTTTTAATAAGATCCGCTTCTTTATTCAAGATTCCTTATTTTTTATTTTAGACCTGAATTTTTTCGAAAAGTTTGTTTGAACTAAAAAAAATATATGTTCTACCTCATTCTTACATTTTATGAAGTTTTAATGTTTGTCTCCAATAGCTGTTAATTTGATTTCAGCTATATTCTCCATGTAATTCCAATGATGCCATTGTCTCCATTGCAATGTATCTGCCTCAACATAAGTCGAAATGACATCAATAGGTCCTGTCATATCAACACCATTGACAGCAAATGATATTTGTCCATTTCCATTTGAAGTATACATAAGCCCTATTTTATACAGCCCTGTCTTTTTACCTCTACCGTATAATTTATCCATTCTCCGGGCTCTGTCTACCCCACATACAACTGATTTTCTTTGGTCTGGACAAAATTGAAAACTGAATTATCAATACTATCAAAAAACTTGGTATAGGATATATCCATCCCTTCATTGATTCTAAAAGTACTTAAAGAGTCGGTTCCTTTATTCAAGTTTCCGCTGCCATTATTAGTGGAATCTACATCATAAAACGCAATTCCTTCTCCGCCTATATCATAAAGTTCACAATGAATAATTCCAGGGATCATCAATTTAGTAACTTGTTCGTGTTCAGCTGTAAAGGATTCACCTTTATAATCGCTTTTCAAGGTTTTACCAGTACATGATACCTGCAATAACAATAGCGATACTGCAACATAAATGATCTTATTCATATTTTTCATATCTTCTTGAAAGTTTAGTTTTTTAAATCTTTTTAAACGATTTTTACTTAACACAAGTAATTTTCTTATCACTCCTTTGTTGCATCAAATGATATTTTTAGCGGCTCCCAAGTAACGGGATCTCCAATTATACCTCGGGTATTGCTGACAACCTCCATCCAAACAGGTGAAACTTTGATCAACACAAAATCATTTTGTTTATCCTTATAAAAAAACTCCCATTCCTCTTTCCAATGCTTTTCCTTTTCTCTGGGATCATTAACTATTTTTGCTATACCATAGATCATCACATATCCGGAATCATCGTGATCCCTATAAAATAAAGTGACCCTGGAATCATTTGTAATTTGATTTACTTTTCTGCTTTTCGGATTTGTTCCAAACCAAACCGTGAAATCACTTTCAGGAAGAAAGGCATCCATTATTCTAGCCCTTGGTCGTCCTTTCTGATCTAAAGTAATCAGGGTACAGGTGCCGGCTGATAAAATGATTTCCTTTGCAGCCTCAGTCAATTCAGTGTTCAAGGTTTTTTCTGACTCTTTCTTCTGGCCAAAACCTTCGAATGGAATCAGTAGAAGTACTAAAGTCAGTGTATAGATAGATTTTCTAAATAAGTTCATTCTTTACCTTAATTATAGAGCGATTACTTGGTCTTTTGGTCCAAACTTTAAGCATTACTGCTGATATTTGGATGGGTATCATCCTTGTACCTCAGATAAGTTTATCAATACTTATTTTATCATATCGATGATAATAGGTTTTAAACCACTAAAGAAAAATTCTACTGCAATCACCATAACAATGAGTCCCATGAGGCGCATCAGTACGTTATTACCTGTTACTCCCAGTACCTTTATAATTTTGGAAGCACTATAAAGTATTAAATATGTTAAAAGTATGACCAAAAGAATCGTCAATATCAATACTATTTTTTTTTCAATTGAATCCGCATCTTCCATCATAACAATAGCATTCGTAATCGCTCCGGGGCCACATATCATTGGTATCGCCAAAGGAGTTATTGAGATGTCATTGATATAGGTTTTAACTTCAGATTCCTTTATTTTCACTTTCCCTAATCTGGCTTCCAGCATATCCATTCCCATTAGAAAAAAAATGACACCACCCACTATCCTAAAACTATTCACAGAAATTCCAAAAAAATTAAACAATACCTGACCAGAAAAAGCAAAAAATACAATAGTTATAAAAGCAACAATTGACGCCTTTCTTGCAGTATTTGTTCTGTGCTGTTGATCTAAATCGGCAGTCATGGTCATAAAAATTGGCATGGTACCCAAAGGATTTATCAGCGTAAAGAAAGAGGTAAAGGTCAGAATTGCAAAAGTTAATAGTTCATTCATTTTATTGTCATGCTTAGTAATGAGCCATTAGTTTCTAGTCTTTGCTTTTCGTCTTTCCTTATTTTTGACAAAAATAAGTTTATGTCTGCTTTTAGGATTCTCTCTTTGCTCCAGGTCAAAAGAGCCTATAGATTTGATCAATGGAGTTAATTTTTCAAATCCATAATTTCTGGAATCAAAATTGGGTTGTTTTTTTTGTAACAAACTTCCTACATCACCGAGAAAGGCCCAGCCATCCTCATCCGATAAATCAGAAATGGTCGTGGAAATCAATTTAATTACTTTTGGTGTTATTTTGTCTATACTGTCTTTGATTTTATCCTTTTGATCAGCATCTTCCTTTTTCTCAGACTGATTTCTAATGATCTCAACATAGATAAATTTATCACAGGCTACAATAAAAGGCGTTGGTGTCTTTCTTTCCCCAATCCCTATGACCTGCATCCCAGCTTCCCTCAATCTTGTGGCGAGGCGAGTAAAGTCACTATCGCTTGACACCAGGCAAAACCCATTTACTTTTTCCGAATAAAGAATGTCCATGGCGTCAATAATCATGGCTGAATCGGTAGCGTTTTTTCCTGTTGTATAGGCATACTGCTGAATAGGTGTAATGGCATTTTGAAGTAAGAGATTCTTCCACTTTGACAAATGAGGTTTAGTCCAATCTCCGTAAATTCTTTTTATGGTTGGATTTCCATATTTCGCAATTTCTTCCATCATCTCTTTTACATGAGCAGATGGTATGTTGTCTCCGTCTATTAGTACTGCTATATTTAAATTCATATGCTTAATTGAAACGTTTTTTGTGATGCTGAATTGACAATAATTTATGTCTAAATTAAAGGTAAACCTTTGCCGCAATAATTCAAACTAAATTGACTTTAATTTCCTATATATTCATTTGATTTTATTCAGCTGTCTGCTCAAATCGTTGCTTTTCGAACGCTTCTGTCCGTCTTATTTGCTCCTCAAGATCCCAGTCAAAATCAAATCTGTTTTTTAAATGCTCGGCTATGGGTCCAAGCCCAATGGCAGCTCTCCTTTTATCGATATTCACAGGATCGGCTACTGGCCATACATTGAAACTTTTGGTTTCGGGATAATATTTCATTTGACCTCCATAAATTTGCAGATCACCTCTTTCTGTTGCTATTCGATCTTCTGCCCTGACCAAAAAGGCCGGATCTAATTTTTTATCTTTTACTGCTTGTTGCATCATAGGTAAATACTTGATCCTAATCTCATTATCTGAATGCTGAATAACGTTGCATATTGTTCGGTTGTGCTGTTCACCAATAAGCTCTTGATCAGGCCAACCATAACGACTAAGTATATCTTCTATTATTTTTTCATTAATGGTATGATTTTCTTTATAAATTTCCTGTTGCTCTTGGGCTTCTTTAGAATCTACACCATACGTATCTATAAAATCATCTCGCAATGAAATGGGTTCTTGTTCAGTCCTCCAGATCGTGTCCAGAATGGCTGTCAAATCTTCGGTAACCTCAACAGTTGTTGACTCTTTATTGGGTTTGTTCATTTTTGAACAGGCTATTGTTGACAATAATATAAACACAATAGAAATGCTCAAAAATCTACCATTGAATCGTCTAAAACTTCGCATAAACATATTTCAAATTTATTAAACTATAAATTGGCTTTCGTTAAGGTTTCATAGAAATAAGTTCGCCTGATCACAAAATTTTAGTTTTTATCACCTTTCTTAGATTCCTTATAGGCCATAAAAAGTCTAACACCCAATCTTGCGAACAAAATAATGGTGATTACCATGACTATACCCATCCCGTCTCCCATTATCTGAAGTCTATGATGAGGTCGCCAAACGAATATAAGATCCCAAACATCCCTCCTATTTGTGTAACAGGAAAGGCATGAAACCTGGCAAATACGGATATGCTTATTTTTTTAGGATGCTTCATTATGTACTAAAGTTACTTATTATTTCAATAGTCATTGAAGTTTCAACTATTGAACTATACTTAAAATAAAGATATCTAAATACTTCAAACCTCAATTCCTTATAAGAACATAAGCATTTAAAGATGTAGCGATTAATAACCAAACAAAATATGGCATAATAAATAAAGATAATATTTTTAAATCAGACCAGTATGCAACTAAGAAATAGCCAACAAGAATTGTAAGTAAACAAATAATCACCAGGGCAATGGAAACATTATGAAAATAGAAGAATGCCGGATTCCATGCGATGTTTAAAATCCATTGTAGCGCAAATAAGATCCCTAAAGTCTTTAGATCGGCAACCCTGGTCCAGGCATAAGACATATATAACGCAAAGCAAATCATGATCGTTGTCCAGGCAAATCCAAAAACCCAACCAGGTGGTGACCATGGGGCTTTATTTAAATTATTGTACCATTCTGATGGTACACCTTTTCCTGTAAAGAAACCTCCAATGCCCAAGGCACTAAAATTGAGTACCAAAAAAATTATTATTCTATAGATCATTTTATATAAACACGCAGCCTACCGCTCTTGTCCCTTGCTTTAAGTATTAGACCACCTGGTCTCTTTAAGGCAGGAATACTTTGTATCGCCTTACGAACAGGTGGTCTATTATTACAATTCTTAGATCAATTTAATGTTACCAGATCTTTACACGACTGTCAGGTGATAAAAATAAAGAATCACTTTCTTGAACGTTAAATGCTGCATAAAATTCAGGAATATTTCGAACCACACCATTTACCCTGAATTCAGCTGGAGAATGAGGGTCCGTATTTATTTGAACACGCAATGCTTCATCTCGCATTTTGCTTCTCCATGCTTGGGCCCATCCGATAAAAATCCGTTGTTCTCCGGTAAAGTCATCCATAACAGGTGATTCCTTACCGTTCAATGCTATTTTATAAGCTTTTATAGCAATACTAAGACCGCCAAGATCCCCTATGTTTTCACCCAAGGTAAATTCGCCATTAACATTTAGACCAGGTAAAGCTTCGAACGCATCATATTGAGCCACCAAGGCAGAAGTTCGCTTTTTAAATTCCTCTATGTCATTTTCTGTCCACCAGTTACGCATAAGTCCATCACCGTCAAAAGTACTGCCAGAATCATCAAAACCATGACCAATTTCATGACCGATTACAGCTCCTATAGATCCATAATTTACTGCATCTTCAGCATTCATATCAAAATATGGAGGTTGTAATATGGCTGCCGGAAAAACGATCTCATTTAAAGTTGGGTTATAATAGGCATTGACCGTTTGAGGTGTCATACCCCATTCCGTTTTATCAATAGGCTGTCCTAATTTAGCCAGTTCGCGATTGTATTCCATCAAGCCTGCTTTTTGCAAATTACCAAAAAGGTCATCTCCCTTAATGGCTATATCATAGGTTTTCCACTTATCAGGGTACCCAATTTTTGGCGTAAATTTGCTTAGTTTATCCAAGGCCTCCTTTTTCGTGTCGGCACTCATCCAATCAAGTTCATTAATACTTTGCTCATAGGCTTTTAAGAGATTTGCCACTAAAGTTTCCATTCTTTCCTTTGCTTCTGGCGGAAAGTGCTTTTTTACATATACTTTACCTACAACTTCCCCTAAAGTTCCATTTACCGTCGCAACGCCGCGTCTCCATAAAGGTCTTTGTTCTGGTGTTCCCCTAAGTTCTTTACTATAGAAATCAAAATTTTGATCTCCTATTACTTCACTCAAACGCGATGCATTATTATTGAGAGCACCCCATTTTAAATAGGTTTTCCAATCTTCAAGACTAGTTGATGTGATAATTTTGTCTAAAGCTTTTGTATAGTCTAGCATCAACACACCAAGGTTTTTCTCCTCCTTCATTCCAGCTTCTTCAAGATAGGCCGACCAGTTAAAATTAGGCATGATATTGGAAAGCGTATCAATTGAGAACATATTATACAAACTGACCAGGTCTCTGGTTTTTTCCTTTGGCATTTGCTTTTCTGCCAATGCGGTTTCAATTGACATAATCGTCGTAGAAGCATTTTTACCCTCTGGCAATCCCGCCAGATCAAACATTTTTGAAATATGTTCAACATATTTAACTTTAATTTCCTGAGAGCGCTCGTCTTCTTTTAGATAATATTCACGGTCTGGTAACCCTAAACCTGACTGCCAGGTATACACTGTATAAATAGTTGGGTTTTTTAAATCCTGATATACAAAAAGGGATAAGGGTACGCTCATTCCATATTTATTCGCATAAGCAAAATAAGTAGCCAATTCATCATAATTTTTTATAGCGTCAATCTTATCAAGTTCATTTTGCAAGGGAGAAGCTCCAAGCTTATTCCTTGTTTCAAGATCCATATAAGATTTGTAAAGATCTCCAACCTTTTGTTCATCCGATCCCTCTTCAAAATCTCCTGATGCTGATCCTTCAATAATCTCTTTTACGTTATCTTCCGATTCTTCAACAAGGATATATCCAATACCATATGAAGATTTATCCGAAGGAATTTCAGTATTTTTCATCCAGGTGCCATTCACATAAGAAGTAAAGTCATCACCAGGCTTAACCGAGGTATCCATATATTCCTTTAAAACTCCAGAGGTAAGTACTATTTCCTTATTTTCTTCTTTCACTTCATTTTTGCAGCTAATGCTTACCAGCACTACAAAAAGAGATACAATTTTTACTATAAATGTTGCTTTCATTTTATTGAGGTTAAGTTAAATTTTTAATACATTTTTCGCTGTCAGACGACAGTGTAATTTTTGATTGAGTTTATAAGTCAGCAATTTACGTAAAATTACTCTTTCACCGCCAATTCACAATAACATACTATATAGTGCTGCATAAGAATCGATTGGTTCCCTTTGCAAAGACTAGTTCAAACGTTTTTATCTCTTTAAATCAAGATAAAGTCTCTCGACCTTTTCTCTTGCCCAGGGTGTTCTTCTTAAAAACTTGAGGCTCGACTTCACGGTTGGATTGTTTTTAAAACAATTGAGATTAACTTTTATGGCCATTTGTTCCCATCCGTAATTTTCGACTAACCAATCTAAGATCTCTGCCAATTTTACCCCGTGCAAAGGATTGTTGGGTTGCTCTTCAATAGGATTCTTTTTATCGTTCATTAATGGAATACTTTAGTAAAATATATATAGAGCTATCATTTGCTTAAAGCATTCTATTCAAAAAAATCCAGCAATAATTTTGTCAATTTTTCGGGCTGATCTTCCTGAATAAAATGATTCGATGCTAAGGTAGCATGTTTTTGACTTTTCGCCCCTAAAATATTCACCTGTAAAATAGAATCTTTCCCCATCCACATGGAATCTTTATGATTTCCCCAAATTGTGAGGAAGGGCTTATCAAACTTAGCAAGTTTTTGATTTAGTTTTTGATTGATGATTGCTTCTTTCTCATCAGGGTCCATAGGAATCATCGAAGGGAATTTTCTAACCGAATAATAGTCTGATTCAATTATGAATGGCTGATTATATTTCGCTACAATTGAATCTGATAAATCTTTATTTGAGCCCCAATTCATAATATTTCCCGGTAAAAATGAGGCATCATTATTTGCATATTCTTTAAAATTCTCAAAGCTCTCTGGTATTTGCTCCGTTCCTTCAAATAAATAACCATATGAAATGGCCACCTTTTCAAAACGATCTGGCTGATCAGCTACTATTCGCAATGAAATCATAGCTCCCCAATCATGGGCAAATAAATTTATATGATCCAAATTAAGATTTGTGATAAAATTAGTCAGCCATTTTGTGTGATTGGAGTAGGTAATCAATTCCTTTTGGTTTGGCTTACTTGAATTACCAAAACCAACCAAATCCGGAATAATAACCCTATAGCCGCTTTGGACTATTTTGGGAGCAATATTTCGGTAGACAAAAGAATAATTGGGCTCCCCGTGCAAGAGTAGAACAATAGCATCATTTTTATCTCCAAGATCTAAATAGGTCATTTGCAAACTATCTCCAACGTTTGTAAATACATAGTTTTCTTTTTCAAAAAAAGCCATCTCAGCATTTGTTTCCTGTTCCTTTTTTGGAATATTGCAGGACGTAAAAATCATTCCAAAACAACATACAATTAGAACTGTTATAACCCTTCTTACAATCATAGTAACCTATATTATTTTAGCTGAAACTTACTAGTGAACTAAGTCGTTATGTTTATGCTGACTTCGTACCTGCTCTCTTTTTATTTGTTGATCTGATTTGCAACTTTTATTAATTCTTCACTGAATTTTCTCGGTTCCTCACTGGGGATTTCATGAGACGATTTTTCAAACCAAATGATTTCTTTCTCACTCGCATCAAGCTTGTTGAAATAGTTTTCAACTACCAAATAATTTGAGACATAGTCTTTGTTACTGACAAAAAAATAAATAGGACAATCAAGAGCCGGAGCTGTCTCAGCATAATTGACTTTCGCAGCCTCCAAAAAGATCGGCATCCATTTTACCTCCCATTCTTGAAATATTTTTCTTGGGTACTTCCCATTGGATTTATTATTATTAAAATAATGAGCTGTCCATTTTCTTTGATCATATAATTCTTCCCAGGAAGTGAATGGGACCTTGATTGTTGAAATTTCCTCTAATGCCTTTTTATCTCCCGAAAGGGTCGCTTTTTCTTTCAGAAGCGCCAAGGTCAATTGCTCACTTTCGTTCTGATGAATCATACCGCTAACCGATATATAGGCATGTAACAATTCAGGATGTTGATTGGCAAAATGCAGTCCTAAGAATCCTCCCCAAGAGAATCCAACAAGATAAATTTTCTTCTTAGAAAATTTCTTTAATAAATAGTCAATAACCTCTTCAGTATCTTGATGGAATAATTCTAATGTCAAGGTATCATCATACGGTCCCCAATGAGAGGTTATTCCGGTTTCCCTTTGATCCCATTGGGCTACAATAAAATCTTTTTGAAGGTACTTTATAAATTTCTTTGAATAATTTCTTGAAGAAAACCCCGGACCGCCATGCAAGAAGAGTAGCAAAGGCTTTGTATCATCAGCACCCTTTGCTCCTATCCATTGAGATATTCCATTAATTTCAATTTCTTCATGGGTTTTTACAGCCTGCTGCGCCTGCGCAGCAAAGCTCAGAAATACAAAAGTAAGCAGCCATATCAAATCTTTTAGCTTTTTTTTCAATTCACTGTTGTTTTATTGCTCGTCCTGTATCTGATTAAAGCGATCAATGATACTGCCGCCCATATACCTTCTAATACTATAAACGGTAAATAATTCATTAATATAGAAGCGTAACAGGCCATTCCTGCCCCTATAAGATTCAATAAAATAAAAGATAAATCATTCTTACAAACCTTACCCATAACATTGAGCACATAGGCCAATAATATTTGAAAAACTCCGATAAAACCTATCCAATCAACCTCATTCATATTTTTTTCAAAGTTTTAAACGGATCTATTTGTTACCCTGGTTTGCATTGATTTTTTCTCCTTACTGACTGAGCCTCTATTTGTCTTTTACAACCTCTAACTTAACTTTGGCAACGCCCTTGTCAATAAAATCAAGTTTGACTGCGGCCTTTTTTGAAAGATCCAATATTCTACCTTTAACAAAAGGGCCACGATCATTTATAATTACAATAACCGATTTTCTATTGTCTAGATTGGTCACTCTAACTTTTGTTTTAAAGGGAAGTGTGCGATGTGCAGCTGTTAATTTTGATTGGCTAAACAGCTCTCCACTAGCTGTGGTTTTTCCTTCAAATTTATCATTATAAAAAGAAGCCATTCCAATTTCGGCAGTTTGAGCATAGCCTTTCTGGCAAACAATCATAAAAAAAGTGACAACTACAAATATACTTAAGACTCTCATCTTTATTTATTTAAACTATTCTTTTGGATTTATTAGTGATAATCAATGCATTGTAAAATGCCAACTAACTCGACATCCATTTTTTATAAAAGTACAGAAAGTAATCGTTCTTTAATCATGGCCAGGATTCTTTTGTTCGTATCTGCAGCCATATCTTGGTAGGTCACAAATTCATCCAGGGTGAAATGACCAATGATCAAACCTCTTAGTTCAGTTTTAAACATCGTGTCATTTTTAAAAATATTTGATACTAATTCATTCCTTTTCATTGTGCTTAGCCCCTCGAAATCAATCCTTTTTCTTTTTAGATAATTTTGAAAAAATGCGATTAATAATTCATGCTGTAACTTAATGATAGGACGTAGAGTCAAGTTTTGAAATCTTTCTTCTTGACTCTTATTTTCAGTTGTCCCAATATTCTTAATTTCAGGTCTTATACTTATTTTACTATCTGTCATTATCTTCTTTACATCAATTCGTTAATTGTCTATTTATATCCGGTAATTCTCATCAGCCACCTGAACATTCCCGGGAAAAGGCGGTTTAAAAAAACAAACAAAGACATCAAAAATGGTTTGATAACGATTGCTTTTTTTGTGTTTACATTTTTTGCTATAACCTGCCCGGTAGCTTTTAAGGACATCGTTGGAATCAGCCAATTAGCAATTTTTGGAATACGGTCTTCACTTCGCGGATTGTTTTCAAAATATGGTGATTCAACTTTACCAAAGGCAATCATTGAAACCTTAAAGTTTGTATGATATAGATCCGCTTGCAATGATCTTGAAAAACCTAACATGGCCCATCTTCCAGGACTGTATCCAGTGGCACCTGGAAATGAAAAGTAACATGCGGCTGAGTTGATGATTATAAAATGCCCATTCCCTCGTTTTTGCATGATGTCATAAAACACCTTGCAAGTAAGTGCCGTTGCTATATAGGGCGAATCCATGGTGTCCTTATAGTGAGACACTGCAGCTTCCTTAAATGATAACCATTCACCAGCGCCAGCACTATTGATGACAACATCAGGAACCCCTTCATTTTCAATGATTTCCTTGGCGGCTGACACAACCGCTTCCTGGTCAGTTAAATCTGTCGAGTAGTAGCTAATCCTGTTTCCGGAAGGGTCAATTTCCTTCGCAGCCAATTTGAGTTTTTCAACATCCCTGGCTTGAATAATTATTCTGGCTCCTTGACCATGAAGATTTATGGCGGCGGCTTTTCCAATACCGCTTGATCCCCCTGTGATTAAGATTAGTTTATCATTCATTTTTCCCATTCCTATATGTGTCCGTTTTAATCTGTATTTTTAAATTGATATTGATACTTCTGTCTCTTTTTAACTCATGGATTTCATTTTTTTATCCTAATAGTTCCAACACCTTTTTCCAAACAACTTCGTTTACAGGAATTCCCTCTTTCAAGCTCCTTTCTCTGGTTTGCAAAGTCCGTTCTCCGGGATAATAAACTTTATCTTTGGGTCCCATTGGTTCTACATCATGGGTGTAATCGATAATTTCATTGAGCAGTTTTTCATGCAAATCCTTGTCATTAAATAACTCAGGATATAGTCATTGATCTTGCCAAATGCAAACTGAGAAAGGGCCATATCCAAAACGATATGACCTTCCTTTCTTGGTATAGATATGACAAATGGATTATTTCCTATGCGACTATCTTTAGCTCCCCAGGGTGGCATGTTTGGTTGTGTGTTTGTAAAAAGAATTGAAATACAGCCCTCGTCCGCAGCCTGCCATCCATAAGCGCCACCTCGCATCCAGTGATTGGTATTGCGCAATGCCACTAATCCCATTCCATGCTCCTTTGCCAATACTATTGCTCGATTTGTACACTTTACAGCATTGATAATACCCGGACCAAAATTACCATCCCATCTTTCTATACTTCCAAAAGTTGCCACTTTTTCTGCTTCTGTATCAACTTTTACGATTCCCTTCCGCACGTAATCAATAAAAAGAGGTACGCGGTTTATTCCATGTGAATCGACGCCATCTAAGGTGTTACGTGTCGTTACTTTGGCCATCAATCTGGCCTTTTCCTCAGCAAATTGGTGCTTTATAAAAAGTTTGTGCAATACATCCTGTAACTGTTCGTAAGGAATTTGCATTTTTATTTCTTTTTTTTATCAAAAACAAGTAGCTAAATCAAAGCACATTTCGAAGCAGCATCAAATCAAAAAATGTTTGACACTGATACAAACTCCAGCCTCTCATACTATATAAGTGACCCCTTAATTGTTGATGTTGTATTGTAGTGATATTCTATCCAGAAAATTATGAATCTTATTTAGATTTCTTTAGTCTCTTTTCTGCCTTTTTCTCTTTAGGAGTTTTAAGTGCCTCTTTTTTTACATTTTTCTTTGAATCCTTACCTTTTGACATGATATTTTAATTAATTGTTTGTGTCTGTTTTTGTTGCCTTGACCACAAGTTACAAAAAGGAATGAACTCATGGTTCTATGGAATGAATTATCTTAAAGGAAAAGGAGTATACCCTTTGTAAGAAACTGCTTTTCCTCATTACAAATGAAACGATTAACTTATTCTTCAATCCATGCCATAATAGTATTGGCAACAAACCTGGGTTCAGGAGGTAAAGAGTAAATGTCTTTTTCATAATTTTTATTATACGGAGAGATATTCATGATTTTACCATCAACTACTAAGGTACTGCTTCCTCCTGGATCAAAGCCCATAGCCTTATGCATACCATACTTCAACAAAATATCTGTCATATCAAAATGTGTTGCTCCCACAGATTCTCTAATTCTGCCATTTACCATGAGCACCATTAGTTTACCTTCATTGGTTATTCCTACGGCTATTTTTGGTCCTCTCATATCGGTAAAATCTAACCTGGCAGCTTGGGTTTTTATGGAATTAGTCGTTTTCCAGCCTTCTTCTTCCATATCCAAGATTTGTTTCCCTTTGTCAATTAACATCGGACCTGCTTCAATGGCATATAAAATTTGATCCCAATTAAATGGATTATGTTCAGGCTCCAATAACTTTATGTTTAAAGGTTTTCCTACTTCGAACAGATCCTTAGAAAACAGTTTATGAGGTATGGACAAAGTAATTCCTACAGGAATAATCTGAACAGATTCTTTGGCCTTTGTTTCAATAACTTGTTTCACTGTATTTCCTGCTACTCTTATAATGATATTACCATTGCCCTGAATGATTTCTTCACTATAAGCTAAATCATAATAGCAGGGCGCTTCATTACTATGCTTGTTATAATATTCAGCTCCAAAAACAACTTTCCCTTGTTTTCCTTTTATCACAAAACCTGCTCTACTGTTCACCTTTCTGATGTCTACCTCGCCATTCTTATAAATAATAAAGGCCGGTTTGTTAAAGAGAGGTGGGCAAAATACCTTATTATTCATAATCAATAAACCCAGCGGTGAGCCGATATATGTTTCCGGTAAGCCTAGCTTCCCTACTAGCTCAGGGTTGAGTATATAACCACCGTTCCAAGCTAATTCTATTTTATTTGACTTTTTATTTTTCTTTTGATACTCTTTAATAAGGCCGGGAACGTTTTTGGGGTCCTTCTTGGCAATATGAGCTGCAAACTTCCAATTGTGTTTTTTAGTGTCAATTTCGGCAAAGACACCGCTCCACGGCAAACCATCATCATAAACACCACCTGCAAATGATGATTTTACTTTTTCAATGGTTTTAGTTTCTTTTAAATTTTGTTCTATTTGTTCTAAAAGCTTAGCAATAGGCGTTCCATTTTCAATGGCATCTTTTGTGATGATATCTAGCAACTTTTTTTCTCCGAGTTTCTCTTTAAGGTCACTATACAAGTTACTTTTAAGAGCATTGTCAAAGTCTTTTGAAGTCTGAATAGGAGTAGGATAGGCCAAGGTGGTACGAACACCTGCAGGAACGAATTGAATAAAACCGCTTTCCTTAGGAATTCCCATAATTTTAGCGGTTATTTTATGTCTGGCTTTTCCGATGTGGAAATGATCGATCTCAATAATATCGGTCATCATAGAGGCGTGTTCCCCGTTGGTAATCAAAAAGCCGTCAGATTCTTTGATCTTCCTCAGTATTTTAATGGCTTTGGCTCCCATTTGAGGAAAATGTACACCCTCTGACCATTGTTCGGATTCTATGATTTCAATCACACCAGTCTTGTAAAGTAATCCTAGTTC